>MKWU01000186.1_pt1 | contig 115561 bp, 107 predicted proteins | sample 809101 | NCBI WGS metagenome assembly MKWU01 (sample SAMN05860141, study PRJNA318959) | sponge metagenome | host: Aplysina aerophoba | place: Slovenia: Piran, Adriatic Sea, Gulf of Piran | collected 2013-05-07
ACAAGAAGTGCCTCCTCTGTCTGGGTGACAGCCGTCTTAGCTAACAGCTATTCTCCCAGGTCAGAGAGGCACTTCACAGCATTTCACCCCCACACACCCCCCAACCACCGGTGGATCCAGGCTTAGAGGAGGAGCTGATGCCTGAGATACGAAGAAGATATGATCCGGAGTTCAAATCCGGGGCGGTACGCATTGTGCTGGAGACCGGGAAACCGATTGCCCAGGTCGCCCGGGATCTCGGTATCCACGCGGGCACTTTGGGCAACTGGATCAAGAAGGAACGCCTTGACCGAGCCGATTATGGGCAGCTGGACGAGGACGGCATGGCCGAGTTGGTCCGGTTGCGGAAAGAGGTGGCGGAGTTGAGGATGGAGCGTGATGTGCTCAAACGATCCGTGGTCCTGTGGGTAAAGGAGGCGACGCGATGAGCGTGGTGTCGCACATCGCCGCCCAGAGGACCGACCATGGAGTTCCCCACGCCCTGTCCTGTCGGCTGCTGGGTGTCAGTGAGTCGTGGTTCTACAAGTGGCGCAACCGCCAACCCACCCCTACGGAACGCCGCCGAACCGAGCTGGACATCAAAGTGAGGATCGTGTTCGAGACGTCGGGGCGAACCTATGGTTCCCCCCGAGTACGCGCCCAACTACGCGCCGACGGTGAACAGGTCTCCAAAAAGACCGTCGCCGCGTCCATGGCCCGCCAAGGGCTGGTAGCACGCTCCAAACGGCGTCGTAGGAACCTGACCAGACCAGATCAGGCCGCCGCGCCGGCGCCCGATCTGGTCCGCCGTGATTTCACCGCCGACCGTCCCGACCACAAGTGGTGCGGGGACTTCAAACACATCCCCACCCAGCAGGGACCTGTTTACCTGGCCACGGTCGAGGACCTGTACTCCCGCCGCATACTGGGCTTCGCTCTCAGCGACAAACACCCTACCTCCGCACTGGCCCAGGCCGCCATCAACATGGCAGTGGCCACCCGCGGCGGTGACGTCCGAGGAGTGATCTTCCACACCGACCGCGGTAGTCAATACACCGCCCAGGCGTTCGTCGGCGCCTGCCGTCGGCTGGGAATCGTCCAGTCAATGGGAAGAGTAGGCTCGGCATTGGACAACGCCCCCGCCGAGTCGTTCTTCTCCACCCTGCAACTAGAACGCCTCACAAACCGCACATACCAGACCAAAACCCAAGCCCGACAAGACATCGCCAACTGGATCCACACCTGGTACAACCACCACCGACTCCACTCCACCCTCAACATGACCAGCCCCATCAACTACGAAAACACCCACCAAACAACCTAACCAACCCTCCACGATCTGGGGGGAAGCCCACGAGTCAGCGGGTCGCGGTAGTTGCGGGTGGCGTCCATTATCACATCCACGACGCCTTCCACCCGATGTTCAACATGAACACATCCGCCTGTTTCAAGGCCGAGCCGCCGCGCCACCGACGAACGTACCTGTTCGAGGTCCAGGCGTTCCCCCTCAATATCACTGGTCTTATGGACATCCTGGGACAGGGTCTCGGCGACCGCCTCCAACTGCAAGTCGAACCCCACCGCTTCCATCTGGCCCAACAAACGACCCTGCTCGTAATAGACAGCGTTTGTGCAGGACGACAAGTGAGAGGACCCCCAATCCAATCTTGGCCAGTCAGGATCAGCCCAAAGAAATGATCTACGCACAATATGCGTAGATCATAGGGGTTTTTCTACGCATCTCCCTAAACTGTTTCCATCGCTTATCCTCGGGCCGAGGGGGCGATAACCCTCGGGGCAGTGACGGGAATCATGCCAGACTGGGCGGTGGGGTTGCTACCCGCTCCACAAAAAATAGACCCCCTGCTGGACAGCGGGCCCGCGTCCGAAGTCGGGTTGTCAGGGGTCTTTGTGTTGGCGATCTTTGCAAGTGTGGTGGCCCCCCTCTCCCAAGTGTGGTGTCCTCCCAGAACCCCTCACTAAGGTGCAGGTCACAGGTGGTCGCCAACACCCCACCCAGGGCACCTTGCCATTTATTGTTGCCAGTGCCCGTTTTTGTTGGCGATTGCGGCTGGGAGACGGGTTTTGTCTGTTTTTCGCTGTGTTGGGGGTGTCCGACCGGTTTGGAGGGGTGTTTCGGGCTAGCCGGGGGCTGTCGGGTGGTGGGTGGGGGTCGGGTTTTGGTTTCCCGGGCGCGCTAACGCCGACAGCAGGTTTGCTGTCGGATTTATATCAGGTGGTGGCGAGTCCGTTAGGGGGTGGCCCTCGGGGTGCGGTTCCGTCAGTGGCTACGGGTTTGTTGGGCGGTACGTTTTCGGCTGCGCCGATTCGTATTCTGTGGGGGTTTCACAACAACACGGTCAAACGTCCACTCACCTCCAGATCGCGGATCCGCAACTGCCGGCGATCATGCACCCGTCGGCAGGAACGTCCACAGGCCTCCTGGATAGGCGATTTTCGTTTACACCACCTATTCCAGCGAGGCCTCAACCCCTAACCAAGGACCCCTTGCCCCACAAATACGCGCAACCTCGACAAACGGCAAGAATCTTCCCTCCGGGACGCTCAGAACGTCCACGAGACCGCGAAACCAACAAAAGGTTGGGTAAAACCGCGAGGTCCCTTTGGTTCTCTCCGGTAGAGGCTCGGGTAGAATGCTGGGTAGCACCTGGGTATTGGTTCATTTTGGATCTCCGACCGGGGGCAACCTCTCGAAGTGAACCTCTACCGAAACCGGGGACCTTCGATAACGATGCGCATTTCGCCCAGAAAACCCTCGGCCAGCGCGAGAGCCTCAGAGGAATCATCCTCTGTCCATTGCCCCCTGGCGACTCGGTAGGCCGCGTCGTTTCGCCTGGAAAACAGCACTTGGAGGGTGTCATCTACGCCAATCGGCAGAGAACCCTCTCGAACGAGGTCTTCTAACCGACGGAGAACGCTGGTGTGGTACTTCGATCGGATGCCCAAGTGCCCCAAAGCCGCCTTGGCCGCGTGGAATGCTGCCATGTAACTGGCTTGGATGCTCATTACGTGGTCGTTCTCCTAAATGAACCTCCTAGCTCATCCTAAGCTATGAAGAGAGCGTTCCCCATGAGCCTCTATCTCCCTCTCGCGCATCCACTGGCCTCCCCTCCTCCCTTACAAAGTGGTGAAAATCGTCGTCGCTCGTTTCGAACTCTTCCAAAGTCGTCGGGTGCCCGTCAATGAGCACCCCGTAGTCCCGACGAATAGGGTTCGCGACGGAGCAGAGCAGATCCAAATCCTCCCCGATCCTGTTTTCTTTATGGAGCACCGCTAGAAGATCCACGTCCGAGTCGGGCCGATTGGTTCCTGTCGCACGGGAGCCGAACATCCACACGAAAGCGAGTCGCTCTCCGAACACACGCCTATAGCCATTGACCGCCGCGGCCACAGCCGCTCTCACCGCCTCTTCGGAAGGGGAATAAGGGGAAAGCGGATCGGCCGCGCCCGTTCCAAGTGTCATCTCCCTACCGATCATACAACAGGCAGTCCCAGTCCCTTACCCGGACTTGCCACAGACAACAGGTGGGTGAATCGCCCCGGTTTTCCCGGAGGGTTTCTGTCTTGAGAGGATGGAGATTATGGGAAGACCTGGTGGGCGGCGATCTGTTCGATCGCCGAGAAGGTTGGCTGCACTTCGGAGACGCTGCGTAAGTGGGTGCGTCAGTCGGAGGGAGACCGGAGTGTTCGGTCGGGTTTGACCACTGATCAGATGGAGGAACTCAAGCTATTGCGCCGTGAGAACCGTGAGCTGCGGCGGGCGAACGAGCATTCTGCGGAAAGCGCGTCTGCGTAATTCGCCCAAGCGGAGCTCGACCGCCCATCCGAGGCGATGACCGGGTTCGTGGACGAACACCGTCAGACCTATGGGGTCGAGCCCTGTTCTGTGAGCAGTTGCCGATTGCCCCTTCCACCTACTACGAGCATAAACGCCGCCAACGCCAACCGGAGCGGTGTTCGGTTCGTTCCCGCCGCCACGCCGAACTTCGTGAGGTGATCCGATGGGTTTACGAAAACAACTATGGGGTGTACGGCGCCCGGAAGGTGTGGCGGCAGTTGCACCGCCAGGGGGAGCGGGTGGCGCGGTGCACGGTGGGGCGTCTGATGCGTTCCGAAGGCCCAAAAGGGGGGGGGGTGGTCAGAGGCAAAAGACAGCGCACCACTGTCACTAACGGAAACGCCAACAGATCCGCTGATCTGGTGGATCGTCAGTTCACTGTCACAGCACCGAACCGCCTTTGGACCGCGGACATAACGTACATACCCACTTGGTCGGGTTTCGTGTACGCGGCGTTCGTGATCGACGCCTACTCTCGGTTCATGGTCGGATGGCGGGGTGGCGACCACCCTCCGAGCCGACCTGGCACTCGACGCTTTGGAACAGGCCCTATGGGCACGCAAGAACCCCAAACCCGGTGGACAACTGGTTCACCATTCCAAACGCCGGAGCCCCAACTTCCTGTCAATTCGTTACACCGAACCTCTGATCGAAACCGGGATATCACCGTCGGTCGGATCGGCCGGCGACAGCTATGACACCGCCCTGGCCGAGTCGGTGATCGGGCTGTACAAAACAGAACTGATCCGCAACCGGGGACCATGGCAAGACACTGAATCCCCAGGTCAAGGGTGGTTGCCTGCCCCAGTTCAGGCTAGGCGGTTCTAGCTGATCACATTTCCCGCAGAGCCTCTTTGATTGTTCGAACCGCGGCGCCGGTGTCCCACACACACTGCCATGCGGGGATGCGTATGACTTTCCAGCCTGCGCGGGTCAGGACTCGATCTCGGGCGATGTCCTGGCGCCGCTGCTGGCCTCTCGCGTCGAGATGTTGGTCTCCGTCTACTTCAATGTTCAACTGGATATCCTGTTCCAAAACGGCGAAGTCCAGTTCGTAGCCCGAGTCGTTGAGTTTGGCTACCGGGTCGAGCTTTGCTTTTCTCATAGCGTCCAACAGCAGTTGTTCCGGTCTGCTGTCGGTTCTATATCGACCCTCGAGTGCAGTCTTCTGGCCCGCGTTGAGTTCTTCAATGGCGTAGCGACGCAACGACACCAGTGTTGGGCTTCCGAACTGTTCTATATCGGGGTGTCCCAACACGATCAGCAATGCGCGGGCGCGGCTGGCAGCGACGTTCAGGAGGTTCCGTTCTCTTTCTATCCAATCGGCGGCGTAGGATCCAATGCCGGGAGCTATAACTGTCGAGAAGATCATCACGTCGCGTTCGTCTCCTTGGAATCCGTGCGCTGTTCCGCACCTGAACTGGTCATTAGCCATGGCTTCATTGAGGCGCCTACCAGCGAGACGCTGGACTAGTTGTGCCTGCTCCCTGAAAGGCGTGACCACCCCCACCGAAAGGTCCCCGCGGGATACATACCTGGTGGCCTCCCGCACGGCTTGGTTCGCCTCCTCCCGGTTGACCCAACTGCCCCTTTGTCCCCTAGTGGCGCGCCCCTCAATGGCTTTCCACAAGACGGCCGCCTGCTTCTCCGTTGGCGCCGGTCCAGCACCGGCGGGGCGCCCCAGGTCTGTCAGCACCGTGAGCTGATCGTCGTAGAACTCCCGATTGAACCATCGGGCGATCTCCGGGTGGCATCGGTAGTGCTCGTTCAGAAGGAACGGCTGTAGCGGATCCTGTCTGCGTGCTTGGTGCTCGAAAGCCAGGTAGGCCGATCCCCTGCGGTGGTGCATGCCCTGTCGGTCGAGTTCTTCTACATCCAACCCAGCGTAAGTGGCGATTCTCTCGTGAACCTTCGGAAGCAGTCTGACGATCGGAGTCAACTGGTTGGGGTCGCCCACAACCGCCAGGCGTTTGGCCCGGTAGGCCAAGGGCAACGCTTGGGCCAAGGAGCACTGGCTGGCTTCGTCGATGATCACGAGATCGAACAAACCCGGCTTCAGCGCGAAGTTCTGCCCCATCGACAGGGCGGTGCATGCCCAGCCTGAGGCGTGCTTCATAACATCTCGGACGCCCCGCTTGAACGCCTTGGACCTGCTGGCCGCTCCACGGAGAAGGTCTGCTACCTGCGGGGCCAACCTTGATGCCACAACAGCCTGGACCGCCTCCCTGCTTGCCCCGCTCCACTCCGTGTCAGCCCTTCCAGTTGCTTCGTCGGGACATCCTATATTTGCCTCAATAGTTTCCAGGCTTCTCGCCAGGCGTTGCCGCCGATCTTCGTAGGAAGCCCAAGACTTCACCTTCTCCAAGGCAACTTCAGGATTCGTGGACTTGATCGCCCGGAGCAGGCGTCGGGTGCGCCGGCGACGGAAAAACCACACCTGTTGGAGATGGCCGGCTCTGCGGGCGACAACCTGGACGCTGATCGGGAGTTCAGGAGATCGGGAACGCCCCCATATTTCAAAGGCGGACCCCTCCAAGTGCTCAACCACTTCGAGTAAGTCCTCGCTGACCATTGTCTGTCTTTCCAGGTTTTCCAGAAGGGCGGAACGCTGAGCATGCGCCCGGGCGAGGCGCCCCCTTGCCCACGCCTCCGGGCGCCGTGCCAGGCCGGCATCCACAGTGGCCTCCAACACGGCTGCTCTGAGATTTTCTCGCATCTCCCTTTTCCCGGTGCGGAACAGCACTCCTGGGCAAATGTCGCGGTTGGCACGATCCGCAGCTACGTCAACAGCGGTGTTGTTGGTTGATGTGACCAGGATTGTTTCCCTGTCAAGCCAAGCATTACCCACCGCGTTGGCCACCAACTGGGTCTTCCCAGTGCCAGGCGGTCCCTTTATCACCGTAAGAGGTTGGGTTCTCAGTCGACCAAGAGTCATCTCCTGCGAATAATTGGCGGCCAGAGGGGCGGCGAGGGGCTCGGTGGAGGGCCTTCCGCGAACTGGACGCTGGCCACTCATGTTGAGCAGGCAAGCCGCGGCCGTGTCTCTCCAGTCGGTGCGTTTCGCCAGGCTCTCAAGTTCTTTCAACAAGGAGACGACATAGCCGAGGGAGTTATCTGACGCAATAGAGACAGCCGCGTTGTACATTCCAGGATTCCTACCAAGGCGCGGTCCCAGTTTTCGAGGGTCCAACTCTGAATGGACCTCAACTGACAGAGCTTCGCTGATCCGGGCAGCGAGAACCATCAAGGAAGGACGGTCTCCGAAAGGCACGCCGTCGCCCACTATCTCTTTGATTTCTTCACGTACCGAAGGATTGAAGAGTTGACCCGCGGTGACACCCACATTGAACTCTGGTTCGGAATCGGCAAGCAGTTTCCCTTTTTGGGCATCCACCTCAACTTGCAGGACAAACAAAGGCGCAACCCTGAGATGGTTATTTGTATCAGGAGCGACCAGCGTGGGCCAACCGTAAAGAACCGACATTGGAGGGTCCGATGGCTGGCGGCGGTGGGCGAGTCGGGCAAGTTCCTCGGGTATGGGAATAGAATCGGCCTCGCCGGTGACAAGCAGTTCAAACCCACCCGAGTGAAGAAACCACTCCGTGTTGTATCGGCGGAGTTCCGCCAGTGTGTCCGCAGCCTCTGCCCGAACACAATCCCTCAAGTAGCCACAGAGTTGTTCCCACCTCTCTTGGTTCGGCCCGTGCTTTTGGCGTTTCTGTCGCGTGGGCAGCCGAGAAGACTTTGAACGTGGGGGCTGTTTCCCGGGAGACGCATCAGTGCCTTCCTCGGGCCGTCCGCAGTTAATACACCATATCTTCCGTTCAGACCGCGAGTGGTACACCCTCCACTTCTTGTATATTGACCGTCCACAGGCCTGACAAGACCCTGGGTATTTGGCTCTGATCAGTCTCAGATCGTCGGGGGTTTCGGGTATTTCAGAAACCAAGTCTTTGAAAGTCGAATCGCGCATCGTCAATAAAGAGTAGGGCGTTCACCCTGAGCTAAAACAACGATTCTCCGCCCGCAGCACCGATTGGCAATCAGAGGGTAAGGTCCCCAGGCGACAGCTCAGTTCGAATCCCTGACAATGGGCACACCCGGGACGCAAGTTCGCCGAGACTCTGTAGAGATTGCTGGCGGGGAGCGATTTGTGGCTGCCTTGCTTGCTGTATTCAGCTTGAGCGCACTCCAGGGTTGTGCAGGGATAGACCGTAGGTATCCTTGGAGGGTTGAACCTTACCCCATGCCTCCGAGTGCCTTCGCCACTGAGAGGGTCGTAATCGGGACTGCAATGCCTCCATGCCTCACCTCAAAGGCGACGGTGTGCCATGTCACGACTTCTGGCGTTTAGGTCGGGAGGAAACTGCCTTCAACGACGATGTAGTCGTCGGCGGCTTGATAGTCACGGTTCTTGATAAGTTCCATCAAGGTGATTCCGCTCATTGAACGGGGTCCCGGCTGCCAAGGCACTTTACGCTCCGCGGGGTGATACATTCTGATAACTCTCCGAATGATGTCCCTTATGCACTCAAAGTCATACTGAGGCAGTCGGGAAGGACGCGAAACCCTATCGGGTCCGGTTTCAAGCATCTCCGTAACGAGACGGTCCAAGTCAACCTTCGTATCGCGAGAGATCGTCATGGCCTGAAGAGAATGTAGGTGTTCGCTGCCTAGATCGGACAGAGTTGCACCAATGGAGAACCGAATCCAACAAGCTACCTCGACACTGATTCTCACTAGGTGGTGGGCCGAGTTTTCCGGAGACCATCACTCGCTAGTCCACTCGGTTTGGGAACACCGTCCCAAAGAGCCACCAGACCAGGTAGCCGACACCTATACCAAGCGCAAGTGCCGATAGAGATGCTCCCGGCCAGTCGACGGCCGGGGTTCCCAAAAAGGAGTTGCAGCGTTCCCAACTGGGTACCCCGGCCTCGTGATCGCATTCGGCGACGAAGACACTCAGAAAGGTGACCGCCCCTGTCGCGAGCGACAACATGGGTCTCAAAGTTGCAAGCAGTGCTCCTATTCTGTCACGCTGGCGTTTCGACTCCCCCGGCCTGAGAAAGGAACCCAGCCCGGCTGAAACGCCGACGGTGACAGTCACCAGCCAGGAAGCGTCTCGGGCGTAGGGAGCCGATGCTGCAAGCAACACCGTAAAGGCAAGCAACGTTCCCGCGACGATCCATCCGATAACGACACGCACAGTGGCCCACCATCCTAACTCCAATGGTGCTTGCCAGTTCTACCGTCACCGCCACCTCGTAGGAGGCCATCGGTACCAAGCCGTCCACTTTTCGTCAGGAACATGAACAGATCGTCGCTGCGGTTGTGTCCCTGGATGTAGATGCCCGCGCCTTCGAGACTCTCGGGCAGGGGGCGGTGCCCGCTGTCCAATTCGTAAATCGACGGGTCATAGTCCGCTGGTAGGTCCGCAAAACCGACTTCCCAGCCCTCGGAGTCCAACTCGAATGAGAATCCGAACCGGACCGGCTCCTAGTCGGGGGTCGAGTCGAGGATGAGGTCGAAGGCTCGGACCAGGAAGGTGGCCATCTCCGCTCTGGTGACCGGCCGGTCGGGGCAGTATTGCAACGGGTCGGTGTTGCAGCCCTTGGTGACGCCTGCTGCGGCCAGTGCGTCGATGTTGGGCTGGTGCGTGTTGCCCGAGGTGTCGGTGAATCCCGCCGGAGGAGCCGCAGGGAGGCTGAGGGCTCGTGCCAGGAAGGTGGCCATCTCCGCTCTGGTGACCGGCCGGTCGGGGCAGTATTGCAGCGGGTTGGTGTTGCAGCCTTTGGTGACGCCTATCTCCGCCATCCGTTCCACATAGGGTGTCCACCAGGTGTCGGGTTCCACATCCTCGAACCGCGTGAGGGCTTCGGGGGAGTCGGGGACCTGGTCGAGGATCCGGATCATCCACACTGCCATTACCCAACGCAGCAGAGGTTCGTCGGGGCAGATGCGCCGGTCACCGCATTCGGTGCGGTCTAGGATGCCCATTTCTGCCAGGTGGTTGAGGGACGGTTCGTGGAGGTCGCCCGCGTCGTCGTCGAAGGCGTCCATTTCGGGGGGTTGCTGCTCTCCGTTGCCGTCGTGCGGAGTGGGATTGGCCGGGGCCACGCCGTCGATGGCGGTGATGTTGGAGGACTTGAGACCCAGGACGGTCCGCAACCCGTCCCCGGCTATGGTGACCGACACTGCTCCGCCGTTGCGGACCCCGCGAAACAGGACCTGGGTGGGCGTGGATCCCGACGCTCTCGTCACCAGGACCGCTTCTGTGACCTCATCCCATCCCAGCCAACGGGCGACAGTCGCCGCGCTCACCCGTTCCTCCCAGGAGGCGTGCGGGTTGCCCACCGCCGGGTCGAGATCCCATGGATCGGCGACCGGCTTCAGGTAGTGCCACTCGCGGGCCGAGGTATTGCCGTCCCGCACGGTGCGGAACCCGTACACGTTGCTGCGGGTGATCCCACCGGAGGAGGCGGAGAAGAAGGTCTGCACGATTCCCCCCTTCGTGACATTCTCCCAGTCGTCGCCGAAGTAGGTGAGCACCCGGTCCTTGGTGGTCTCCACCCCGTCGAGCCAAGGTTGCGCGGTCGATCGGGCCTCTTTCGTCCATCCGATGTAGTTGATGTCCCGCCAATTGTCGTAGAGATGGCACCAGCAACTGTCCTTGCGGGCATCACTGATGCCGGGGTCTTCGTCGGGATTGGCGGGGCGGGCCCGGGTTTCCCGCTGGAAGAACTTGAAGGCCGCGTAGGAGCGGGCAGTGACCGCCTGGGCCTCGTTCACCCCCGCCTCGGTCCAGTCGTCGGGAAGTTCGGCGACACCCCTCACGTAGTCCTCGAGGCCGACCGCCAGGACCACGTGGAACCCTGTATCGACGGGGTCGTCCCGCATTTTCAACTCTCCGTGCCGGTACTCGCACTCCTCAGAGGCCCGGGATAGGCACAGCTTGCTCCGGTCCTCCCCGTGGCGGAGCCGAACCCCCTTGGCGTCGGGCCACGAGATGGCCGCCCGGCATTCGCCCGCCGCACCCTGCAACTGGCCCCCATGGAAGAATCCGCACTGGCCGCGGGCGATGCGGCGGAACTCCCACCGCTCACCCGACTGGGGATGCTGCGGCTTCGGGCAGGGACCCTCACCGTCCCCGGCCAGGCACAGATCCAACCGGCCGCCCACCGCGGTGAACTCCAGCAGGGTGACCTGGGAGCCCAGATTGACCCACAGTGGCTTATCCAGGGTCTTCAGCAGATCGTTGGGTAGGGAGAGGTCTCCCAGGGAGGCCGGTTGCGATCCCGGGAAATAGTGGGCCGCGATGTCCTCTCCCGGCTTGGCCGGATCCGTTAGCGCCTGCCCGCGGGCGCCCCACTGGCCCATGCCGACACCATGGCCCCATCCAGAGCCTTGAAAGTCGAACCCGGGCGTGTGGTGGGCGTCAGCGGCGACGGCGGGGACCAGTAACACCAGAACGGTCGCGAAAATCAGCCTGCGGAGCACGATCCGACTGTAGCGGAGACCCGCAGGTAGACATACGATCTTCTGATGCCGCAGAAGGCCAACGACGCTTGTGAAGGTTGCGTCCTCACCATCATGATTGATCCATCCGCATGAACACCCAGCACCCTGGACGTATTTCGCTCCTTCGAACCTTCTTTGGCTAATCGTCTCTATCTGAGCACGTTGACACACGGAAAAGGTGCCCGGGCGATCCACTGTCCGATACCCCCGATGACCAACCCGCGTAGGGCAGGCGAACCTACTATTCCGGCCTCAGGATTCTCGGATGCCCGTAGCTGATCGAGAAGGAGCTACAGTCCGGCCGCGTTACTCCAAGGGCACTCTTCGAAGTCCGCCGGCCTCCGTAACGGCGAACATCCATGGACCATCAGGCTCATTTCGTATCTGCTCGATAATCGACATCCAGTGTTTTTGAGGGTAAGGAGGCTTCCGGTGCTTGTTTGGTTCTTTCTCCCGGTCAACACGAACCCCCGAGTTCTGTAAGAAATCCACCTTGCTTTTAGCACCGGCCGCCTTCGTATATCTTTGTCGCGGGTGAACACAACAAGTCGGCGTCGACTCACGAGGGCTAACCATGTTTCGTCCGGGCACCCTCGAGGAATCTCTGGAAGATCAGGATGCCCGGGATAAACAACCTCTCCGGGAAGGAAATCATCCAGTCGCTTACCGAGTCCTAAGTCTGTCTCGTCTGCGAAATACCGGTGCGGCATGGGCGCTGGCTACGCCGCGAAGACCCTTTGCATCTCCTCGAAGGCAACACCTGCCCTCACCAGGTGCTGCGGCATCTCATAGTCTGCAGCGATCTCGCTCACCACTTCTCCAGCTGCTCGTAGTTCCCAAAGTCGCTCAGTGGCCACCCCTCCAATGGCCGGGCGACCAAAGCACACCAGTGGGTCGATGCTCACATACGCGTCCACCCCTCCCGGATATATGCGGCAGGCCTCTCCTAAGGCATCGCCATTGGGATCAAACTCTATTTTCTTGAAAAAACTGTGGGCTTCGTCAGCCAGCATCATCATTTGTCCCGATCGAACCACCATGGCGAGAGCGGAAGGCAGGTTGTTTTCGATTTGCAGCTTCCAAACTATCTCGCGGCCATGGAGGTACAGATTCTTTGTCGCCAGCGGGTAGGGGAGTTTGAACACCTTCCGTAACTCGTCTATGACCGGACGCAGGTACTGGAGCGACACTCCTTTGCGTCGGTACTCGCGGAGGTAACCGAGTTCCACGAACTCTCCCCAAGTCACCGTGTCCTCTCCTGTGGCCTGTGGGCGAATTACCGGCGGATAGACCTTGCCCTGCCTCATGTAGCCATCAAGCCAAGCACGAACACGATCACGGCGGATGCCCAAGTGCTTCGCGGCTTCTGAAATCCCGTAGGTTGGGCGTTCAAGAATTGAGATATTTGTAGCTGTGACCACCATTCCCCGTGCCTACCGCGGATAGTAACAGTAGTGGAAACACAGGGATGTGATTTGATCCGCGAGTTCGTTGACCTGCTGGTTTACGGTCCTCCGATGCACCGATTCCCCTGCGCCCTTTCGGGAAACCAGCACCACTGGCCGGGACAGCGTTTTGTACAGGTGCTCTAATCCGCCCGAACCGGTCTACCAAAACCGAACACCGAACATCCTGTGCGGCATCACCAGCCGAACGACGACCTCTTCCCAGTCGCAAAGAGACCGAAGCCACGCACTCTGCAACCCCAGCCGCTACCGCATGAGACCCTTGTCCTTGGCTTGGCCGCCAACAGCACAGCCGACAAGGGTTGCCGTTTAGCTCTGTATTGAATGTGTTCCTTTACCCAAGACGCTGGGCCCGGAAGCCTCCGTCGACGTGCATCAGTTCCCCGGTGATGAAACTTGCCTTTTCGGACAGCAAGAACATGATGGCCTGGGCCAGTTCCCCGGTGGTTCCCAGCCGTCCCAGGGCGTGTTCCGCGGCGGCGGCGTCGGTGTCCACAATTCCCTTGGCGGCGATTCGCTGCAGCATGGGGGTCTCCACCATGGCGGGGATGACTTGGTTGACCCTGATCCCTGCCGGCGCCCACTCCACCGCCAGCACCCTGGTGAGTCCTGCGATCCCGGCTTTCGATGTGGTGTATGCGGCCCGGCCGGGAAACCCGAAGTCCTGGGCGATGGACCCTACGGTCACTATCGCCCCGCCGCCCGCCTCTCTCATTGCTCGACCGGCGGCCTGGCACCAATAGAAGGTCCCGTCAATGTGGACTCTTAGCACCTTCTGCCAATGCTCTGCGGGCAACTCGAAACTGTCCCCGGCCATGTGGATGCCCGCGCAGGTGACCAGCTTTTTGATAGGCTGGTTCCAGTTGTGGATCTCCGCCACTGCGGCGTTCACGGCGGCCGGATCGGTTGCATCGGACTGCACGAAACGCACCCGGTCCGGGCCAAAGCGTTCGATCAGATCTGCCGACCGACCCTCGTTCAGATCCACCAGCGCGCAGGCCACTTCCGGGTCACTCTGCAGCAGCATCTCGGCGGTCTTCCATCCGATCCCGCTGGTCCCGCCGGTGATCACCGCAACGGAATCGACCCTGTTATTCATTTCCGCCCTTCCCGCACATCGATCACACAGTCCTTGACAATCAGGGTCATCCCAGGATGGATGCATTCCCATTGACTTCGCACATGGATCGTAGCCATCCTTGAGCTTCCTGGGAGGCGCCATTGTGGCCTCATTAAGGAGAATTCTCATCTGTTCGTGGAGATATGAGGGGGCAATTAACGGCAATTGCAGGAAGGTCTATAGGTCGGTTCACAACGTTTCAAACTGTGGCGTCCTGCTCGGAACTAAACCTTGACGGCAGGTCAGGGCTGGTGGCAAAAACGCACGCACCTGCAATCTATCCCCCTTAAAGGGGGAGAACTGTCTAGCGTGGCTTCCCTTGCGGTTTGGAGGCCTGTTTGCCTTCCGATGCTATAAGTTTCCACCCCAACAGACCCATGTAGGCGATTCCGCCCACGGACATCGCTGCAAACACGGGCGCCACAGCCAACTCCAAAGTGTTGGAGTGCCACGCGGCGATGAACACGCCCAGCGCCGCCAGGGCCAGCACCGCAACGATGCCGTTCAGTGCCGGCGGGATGAGCAGAGGCTCGGGCCGGAAGGCGAGTCCCAGAGCCATGATCGCTGCTCCGATGAAGCCGACGACGATGGAAGTGAATTGCAACCCGAACACCAACCGCTGCATCTCCAGCGCCGATTGGAGCCACGCCTCCGACCGGTCTGCACTACTCTCCAGCGCCGCCACTCCCATTCCGGTGATCATGTAGTCGAGGCCCCGCATCACCATCTGCAAGACCAGGCCGATGGCCATCCCCAGAAGACCGAGTTGTGGCACAGGATCCGTATGTCGCCGCAGGGTCAACAGACCCCCAAGCATGAGCAAGGCGCCGCAGATAATCACCACCGGCACGGTGTAGGAGAGCGCCTGGTTGCGCGCCATCGCCAGCGTGAGATCTGTGAGGCTGGTGCTGGGCACGGTGTCCACCGCGCCGCGGCCCGGCGAGAGCGCATAGCCCACTCCCACCGCCGCAGTCCCAAGAAGCAGGGACCAGCCACCGAGCTTTTTCTCCGTCAAACGCATGCCGAGTACCACGGCGTCATTGTAACTGCTGGTTGGTAAGTCGCTTTGGGTCCCAGGTCAGGGGCATCGGTCCGGACAAGATCAGGGTTGACCATGGGTCCGGGAGCAGGCGTCACGCTGCGTCAGTGGGACGACTCCGATCAAGGACTCCGCCGGACTCTGGGAATGCGAATTGGTATCGGACCTCACCGATCTGATCCCCATGGTTGGGAGACGCCGATGGATGTTCAACGCAAGATGCCAATCCTTCCGGTTGAGGCATATACCTCCCAGGAGTGGTTCGACCGTGAACAGGAAGCCATCTTCTCCCGGACCTGGGCGTTTGCGGGTCTGGCGGGGGACATCAGCGAACCGGGGCAGTACACATCGGTCCAGGCGGGTCTGAACAACATCTTCATCGTGATGGGACGGGACCGACGGCTACGGGCGTTTCATAACATCTGCCGCCACCGTGGGACGCAATTGCTCCGAGCGGTGGGGAATACTCAGCGGGCCATCGTCTGCCCATACCATGACTGGACCTACGACCTGGAGGGCAGTCTCATTTCGGTGCACAACCGCGAGCGTGAGTTCCCCGGCTTGGACATGGCCTGTTTTGGATTGAAGAAGGCCTCTGTCGATTTGTGGCGGGGGATGCTGTGGGTGCATCCGAACGAGCATGCCGGTTCGATCATGGACTGGTTCGGTGAGGTGGAACCGCACCTGGGGCCGCACGACGTGGACCGGTTGGTGGAGTACGCCAAGGGCCGGTCGGAATATGAGATTGCCGCCAACTGGAAGATCGTGGTGGAGAATTACATCGACGGCTACCACCTGGGGTACCTCCACTCCGGAACCTTGGCGGTGCCCCTTTGGAAACTGTGGCGTTCTCTACCCCTGGTGGGCTAATCGGGGATCCACGTTTCGGTCTTGAGGCCCAGACCATCGGCGATCCGATTGGCGTAGGCGTAGTAGCCGACCACCTCGACGATGTCGAGGATGTCACGATCAGAAAAGCCGACGGTTCGAAGGGCCTCGACATCTGCGTCATTCATGGCGCCGGGCGTCACGGTCAGCTTGACCGCGAATTCCAGCATCACCGCTCGCTTTGGTGACAGGGCTGCAGTTGTCCAATCCTGTTCGACCGCATCGGCGAGTTCATCGTCGCGGAGCAGACGGCGCAGACCGCGCCGGTGGTGGACTACTCAGTAGTGACAGTCGTTCTCCAGGCTCACGACCAGGGCGATGAGTTCCCGTTCGACCTTGCGCAGCGTGGCGGTGCCGGCCATCGCCGATTCGTACAGTGCCTGGTGTGCCGCCATGCCGCGGGGGTTCAGAGAGTGCACGGCGAGGATGTTGTCGACCCGTCCGTAGTTTGGATCAACCACCCGCGGGTGGATCTCGCCGAGTGCGCCCTCCCAGGAGTCGTCGGGAATGACCTTGATGCGTGCCATGGTTCAGGGCTTCACACTAGCCGGGGAGTCGGCGAATCTACGGGCATCGGCACTTGGCAGACCCTTTCGGATTGCATGGTCTATACACAATCAATAGTGGGTCGGCCCGTGGGAACTGACTGAGCACCGTGGTTTTCCCCTCCAGAGGTCTTTCGACGGGGAACTGAGCTCTACCCAGGGCAACTCCGGATTGCTGCGCGGTATCTCGCCGGGCACGCCTCTGACAGGGTTTGGGACTCCGCTGCAATGGGGTGGCGTGGTGATGAACGGGGGAGGAAATGTGGTAGTAGGGTAAGAAATCCCGATGACGTTTCTGTGAAACCGCCACCGTTCAAGTATGCCCGCCCGGAGAGCCTTGACGAGGTCCTCCGTATCTTGTCCGAATACAACGGTGAAGCAAGGGTGCTTGCTGGGGGTCAGAGCCTGATACCGCTCTTGAACTTTCGCCTGGCCCGTCCGCAGGTCCTGGTGGACATCGCGCTGGTGAGAGAGTTGCGGCAACTTGAGGTCGAGCGAGGGGTGCTGCGGGTGGGGGCGGCCGTCACGCAGAACACGGTCGAACGTTCCAGCGACGTGGCGCGCCTCTGCCCTCTGTTGACGAAGGCTCTTCCGTTTGTGGGTCACGTCCAGAACCGTGTGCGGGGGACTGTGGTGGGGAGCATTGCTCACGCCGACCCGGCCGCCGAGATGCCCGCGGTCGCCCTGGCGCTGCAGGCCACCATGGTGGCAAGGTCAGCCGCAGGTGTTCGGAAGATCCCCGCCGACCAGTTCTTTCTCGGTCCTTTCACGACCGCTTTGAAACCTGATGAGATGCTGGTGGAGGTCCGTTTCCCTACTTCCAGGAAGACCCGGGCGGCCGTCACCGAGGTGGCGCCTCGGTCGGGCGACTTTGCGGTGGCGGGGGTTGCCGGAAAGCTGGTCACCACCCGGGCGGGGAAGGCGAGGGACGTCGCTCTGGCGCTGTTCGGCGTGGGAGGATCGCCCCAGCGGCTCCACGACGTGGAAGCTCGACTGGCGGGGCAGCGGATTACCGGTGACCTACTCGACCAGGTGGCGGCCCTGGCCAGTCACAACGCCCGAGCCGACTCGGAAGATGTTCATGCCGACGCCGGCTACCGGGCTCACGTCTCCGGAGTACTGGTGCGCCGGGCCGTTGAGGAGATGACCCGTTGAAGCCGGTTCCAGAGCCCACCCGGCGCCTGCCTTTGTCGATGACTGTGAACGGTCGACCGATCGAACTGATGGTGGATGCCCGAAAGCTCCTGGCGGACGTACTGCGTGAAGACCTGGGTCTAACGGGAACCCACATCGGATGTGAGCAGGGCGTATGCGGCGCCTGTACGGTGTTGGTGGATGGGCGGCCTGTCCGGTCGTGCATCATGTTGGGGGTCCAAGCCGATGGATGCGATGTGACCACAGTGGAGGGAATAACCCCGAGGGAGGGTCTCAACCCGATGCAGCAGGCGTTCAAGGATCACCACGGTCTGCAATGTGGCTTCTGCACTCCCGGCTTTTTGATGACGCTGGCCGGTGTGACACCGCAGGAGTTCCCGGATGAAGAGAGCATCCGGGAACTGCTGTCCGGCAACCTGTGCCGGTGTACCGGCTACGAAGGGATCGTGGTTGCGGTGATGGCGGCCTGGGGGCGGGACCGATGACCTCCCGTCCCAGTCACATCGGCGCCAATGTGGCCCGCGTCGAGGACGACCGGCTCCTGTCGGGCGGCGCCCGGTTCGTCGCAGACGTCTCCCTGCCCGGGATGCTCGAGGCCGCCTTCTACCGAAGCCCGCTGCCCCATGCTCTTATCGAGGCGGTGGACACCGACGAGGCCCTGCAGGTTTCCGGGGTGGCAGGTGCATTCACCGCCGAGGACATGACGGATGTCTCGCCCTTCCCGGATTTCGACCAAAGGGCCCGGCCGGTGGCCATCTTTCCGCTGGCTCGGGACAAGGTGCGTTATGTGGGAGCGCCCATCGCGGTGGTGGTGGCGCCCGACCGGTATGAGGCGGAGGACGCCCGGGACCTGTTGACCGTGGACCTGGAACCGCTCGATCCGGTGGTGTCCGTGGACGAGGCCCTGGCTGCCGACGCCCCCCTCCTGTTCGGGGAGTGGCCGGACAACATCGTCATCGAGGCGCCGGTCGCCAACCCGGAGGCGATGGCCGAATTCGAGGGGAGGGTGACCGTGTCCGGCCGGTACGAGGTCGGTCGCCATGCCGGAGTGCCCATGGAGACGAGGGGTGTGGCGGCCGAGTACCGGGATGGCCGGCTCACTGTGTGGACATCCACCCAGTTTCCTCACATCGCCCGGACCATGCTGTCGTACTGCCTCCCCCTGGACGAGACGGACATCCGGGTGATCGCCCCGGACGTGGGAGGAGGGTTCGGCGTCAAAGCGGAGTTCTACCCAGAAGAAGTCACGATCCCCTGGCTGGCCATGAGGCTGGGAAGACCGGTGCGGTGGATCGAGGATCGGAGGGAGCATCTGATCGCCGCCTGTCACGCCCGCGACCTGGTCCTCGACCTCGAGGCCGCCGTTGATGGCGACGGACGGTTCCGGGCGGTGCGCGGGATGGCCATTCAAGACCTGGGATCTGCCGAGATGTACCCCTACGGCTTCTCGCCCGCCTTCACCGCCGTCGGCCACATCACCGGCCCCTACCGGATTCCCCACCAGTCCGTGGGCGTCATTGCCGTGGCAACCAACAAGACCCCCTGCGGCGCCTACCGGGGTTTCGGGATCCCGGAGGCGGCGTTCGCCATGGAACGTCTGATGGACAAGGCGGCCGATCACCTGGGAATCGACCGGCGCCAGATCAGGCGTCGCAACCTCATAGGCCCCGATGACCTCCCCTACACGACCTCAGCCGGTGCAATCGTCGACTCCGGGAGTCACCGCGAAGCCTTCGAGGAAACCGTACGTCTCACCTCGGAGAGGCTTGACCGCTGGAGGGCCCGGCTCGCCGATGATCCTCATGTCCGGCTGGGATCAGGTGTGGTCAACTACATCGAGGGCGTAACCCCCACCTACTACTTCACCAGCGGACACTGGACCTCCTTCGACTCGTGCACCATCAGGATGAACCCCGACGGCACCGCCCTGGTGTCGGTGGGCGTTTCCACCTCGGGCCAGGGCCTGGAGTCCATGCTGACCTCCCTGGCGGCAGAGGCGCTGGGTGTCAGACGCGATCAGGTCCGCGTCGTTATGGGGGACACCGACCGGACTCCCTACGGGCTGGGAAGTTGGGGGAGCAGGAGCACCAACGTGGCCTCGGGCGCCCTTCGGGAAGCTTCCAGCCTTCTCTTGGAGAAGGCAACCCGCATCGCGGCTCATCTGATGGAGGCCTCCCCGGATGACATCGAGGTGTACGGCGGACGCTTCAACGTCCGCGGAAGCCCGGGGATGTCAGTTACCTGGCAACAGGTCGCCACAACGGCCAACATCCGCACCATCGACCTGCCCGAGGATGTGAAGCCTGGTCTGGAGGCGGCCGCCACCTACGATCCTCCCGGGATTGAACATAATCCCGACCAATATGGGCGGCTCAACAGTAGCGCCACCTACACCAACGCCTCCCACGGGGCGGTTGTGTCCGTAGACGTCGGCACCGGCAAGGTTCGGGTGCTTGATTACATCGTGGGCCATGATTGCGGCACGGTGATCAACCCCCAGATTGTCAGGGGACAGGTGGTCGGTGGGATAGCGCAGGGGATCGGCGGGGCACTCCTTGAAAAGCTCCATTACGACGAATGGGGAAACCCGCTGTCAACGTCGTTTCTCGACTATCACCTGCCCACCACCACAGAAATACCGAACATGGTGGTCCGACACTTCGAATCGCCGGCGCCCGCTATGCCGTGGGGCGCCAAGGGAGCCGGCGAGGCTGGAATCATCGGCCCTGCTCCCGCGATCGCCGCAGCCATCGAGGAGGCCCTATCAGACCTTGGTGTCGCAGAGATCACCCGCACCCCGATCACCGCCCCAGACGTTCTCAGTCTGGTTTTCTCCGGGGGCGGCCAAGAACACCCAGGTTGACGGTCGCTGTCACCCCGCTTACGGTCTCTCCGTCGGCGCGGACACCGAGAAACGAAGCACCAATCTAGGCCTGCTTGTTTCCCGTAATCGAGGAACAGTGGGCTTGGAGGGCCTCCCGACGGGCGGGTGAGGCTGTCGTTGCGCCTGCCACCGGGCGGGATCGAACTTGGCGCCTGTGTCCAAAGACGCCAGGAGAGCCTTGGTGGCTGCCATGGCGTGGCGGTCTGCCGAGACCTGCTGCACGAGGCGCATGGCGGTGGCAGCCGCGGCACTGGTTGGCGCCACGATGGCCGAGTCAGGGGAGAGTTCCCGGCCAGCCAACTCCTGTTGGAGGACCATGAGACGGCGCAGGGTGGAGGAACCCAGCCGGGAGTGCAACCGGGCCACCGACCGTGGGTTGTACAGGATTCCCAATCTGGTGGAAGGCAGGGCGAAGCGTGCCTCCTCCGAGACCACCACCGCATCGCGCGCCCATGCCAGGTCGACGGCTGCGCCGAAGCAGGCGCCCTCGACGGCGGCGACCACCGGCAGTGGGCTGTGGGTTATCCGGCGACAGAGTTGTTCGAGCGCATCATCGAATATGAGATCCTCAAGCGTCCCGGTGAGCGTGGCCAAGTCGGCGCCGGCGCTGAACCGTTTGGAGCTTCCGGTGATGACCACACTGCTGATGCGGTTGTCCGGCAGGGTGGTGGGGCCGGACTCGGACGCTTCCGCTGCATCGAGTTGGGCTTCAAGCTGGTGAATGGTCCGGCGTCGCAGGGCGTTGGCGCGATGGGGCCGGTTGATCTCCACCAGGAGAGTCGAGCTGTCAACCCTGTGGATTACCTGGTCGGCGGTGGAACTGTCCACGCAGGCTGATTGTAGAGCATCAGAGAGTTTCGGTCTCTCGCGGTTCGGTTGGAGGTGGAGGCTGGAGTTGCGTAAGGGTCGTGCGGGGGTCCTGGTGAGGCTCTCGCGGCAACTGATCCACTGCTGGTCATGTTCAACTCGATACGAAGACCCTTCAGAATGGTGCGGATGGCCCCCGGACCGTGGCACGTTCGCGTGGGGTTGTTCCTGCGGGATGTCCTGATAAAGATTCGCACCGAAAGCCGCTGCTGTGGTTTTAGTACTGCCCCCTGAGACGCCTCCTCCGGTCGGGCAAGAGCCGTGTCAGAGTTTGGTTTATTGTCCTAGGTGCCTTGTGATCAATCAGGCGTTGGTGAACGCGGCGTTGGCTAGCCTGTCGGCTCCCTGGTTGTACCTACGAGGAACGTATTCGACATGAGTTCTCGGGGACTCTCTTAGCAGATCGATAGCTGTGGCGTGGAGCAGTTTCAGCCGTGGCTCTCTGACTCTGTTGGTTCCCCGCAGTTGGCGCACCGCAAGGAGGCTGTCAGACCGAACCACCAAAGAGTGGGCATTATGAAGCAAGGCCATTTTGAGCCCCTCTATCAATGCACGGTATTCCGCCGTGTTGTTGCTGGGAGCCCTGCTGGTGCGGCTCAAGGTGTCGACCACCCGGCCGCGGGGATCGTACAACACAGCGCCGATAGCTGCTCTCACAGGGTCTCTTCGGAAACCCCCGTCGGTGTACAACCAGAACGTTCGTGGGTCCCGCGTCGTGAAGTCCTCCTCGCTGTCCGTCCTCATCCGGTGTCTGTCATCCCATGGTCCGAGGAACTCCCACCGGTTGGTGTCCAGGTGGTAGAACGACCCGACAATGACGTCTTGCACGATCACATCGAGCACCTCGACAGGGTCAGTGGTCACACCGGGGAAAATCCCGGTTCTGGGCCGTAGCCAGGAAGTCATGATTTCTCCAGACTAGGTGAGTCTCGCTGGCTTCGCCTCCCAGGCTGTAGCGATCACCAGAAAGCTGGAGAGCGGCGCTGTCTCCGGGCGCAGGTATTGGTCAGCCTGAGGGAACCGCAGGTCAGAGTGCCGAACTTACCTACTACCGTAGCCCTTGAGATGGCACGTTCCGCACGGTCTGTGGCTGCCGCCCTGGTGGTTGTGCTTTGGGCGGGCTGCAGCGGGGCCGATGGGCAGAAGGAGACGACTGAGGGTCATTTGTCTCACAGAGATGTTGAATGCCGGGAGGCAATTGGGGTGGTTGAGGAACCGGGTCCCAACTACCGAGTCCACGGCTCTGGCGACGGGTTCGTTGCGTTGCCCGCCGGGGAGATGCAACTCGGGCGGTGGGGATCGGCGGGCTCGGGCTCTGAGGACCACCGGTTCTCCAAGTTCGGGTTGCATGTGCGCCGTTCAAGGCAAGTATCGCTTGAGATCGTCACAGCGCCCGACGAGGCGTCTCTTGATTTTGGTTGGAGTGGTCCTACGCCGGTTGATGCTCTGACTGCTGGGCCCTGCGGCTCGGATAGCGGAGATTGGGTGGTATGGGCGGGTGGAATCTGGGTGAACGAGCCCGGCTGTGTGGAACTCGTTGCCACCTCCGATGAAGAGGAGATCTCAGTGTGGCTGGCAGTCGGGACTTCCTGTGATGGGGTGCCTGCGAAGTCGTGATCTTGTGCAGGGGCGTATTCCACCGGCGGAGGCAGGTTATCAAATCCGGTAGGGTCGCACCTGGTTAGCGCAGCAGAACGACGCCGAAGAGCGGCAATAGGATGAACATTCCCAGCACATAGACCACGGCCAGCGAGCGTCGGGACACTGCCACCCTGGCGAGGGTTTCGGCGCCGCGGATCGGAATCTGCCGAAGGACGGTGAACGGGTAGAGCAGCAGGATCCCCCCGATGTTGAACAGGGTGTGGACCAGCGCGATGGTGAGCGCTTCGGGTCGACTCGTCGCCAGGGCTGCCAGCAATGCCGTGATGGTGGTACCCACGTTGGCGCCAAGGGTGACCGGAAAGGCGTTGCGCAGCGACAGCACCCCGGCGGCGGACAACGGGATCAGCAATGATGTGGTGATGCTCGATGACTGCACCGAGATTGTGATCAGCAACCCCACCACCAAAGCCACCATACCGCTGCCTTTGCCCAAAGCCATGTTCAAGGATCGCTCCACGCGGTCGGCCACCAAGCGGCGCATGTTCTTGGTTACGAACGCCAGCGCCACCAGCACACCCACGATCCCGCAGGCGACCAGCAGCGCGCCGAGCGTGTTTCCATCTGCTCCGAGGCTGGTCCACAGGCTTTCCAGCCAGCCGACCGGTTCCTTGACCCACGCCTTTATCGGGCTCTTCCACTCGGTGCCGGCCGCACCGACCAAGGGCTCGGTGATTCGTTCGGCAAGGCTCGAAAAGGCGCCGGTGAGCAACTCCAGAGGCAACAGAACTGCGACGATCACAACGTTGAAGAAGTCGTGCACGGTGGCGGCCGCGAAGGCCCGTTTGAACTCCACAGACCTCCTCAAATGGGCCAGCGACACCAGCGTGTTGGTGACCGTTGTGCCTATGTTGGCGCCCATCACCATCGGTATGGCATGTTCGAAACCCAATACACCGGAGGCCACCAGGCCGACTATCACCGATGTGCTGGCCGACGACGACTGCACCAGCACCGTTCCGAGAATCCCCACAAAGAGCCCGGCGAGGGGGTTACTGACGCTGGAGAACAGGCTCTCCTGGATGTCGGCCCCCAGGAGTTTGATGCCGGATTCCAGCGACGAGACGCCAACCAGGAACACATAGATCAGACCCACCACCAGCCCGGCTCTCGCCAGCGGGGGCATCGAGCGATCATTCGCCAAGCCATCACCAGATCTGGTCGAGATCCTCATATGGTCGACCTCGTCACAGGGTATCGACAGCCCGCGGTATTCGGCCGCTTGGTTGGCGCCTGTGGGCCGACTGCGCTCCGATGGGGTCGTCCTCGATCCATCGGACTCCATGGGACCCCCCTCTGCTCAAGCCCACGGAACATAGGTCCCCGTGTCTTCGGCATTGGGACGATCCGCACCGCCCGGTCGCGGCGCTGGCCCGGTGGGCCGACGCGCTCGGCGAGGTTGAGGCCTCTTGTCACCTGGCCAAGGGTTCCTATGCTCCGTCTCGCAGTTGCAGCTTCGGGGAAGTGGAATCCTCGTCCGTCCTGGCGCGGTCACTCCCGGGGCTTAGCGATTGCATGATGAGCCAGTCTGGCCTGTGCTATGCAGGCGGGCCTCTGCCCGGATTGTCGTGGGTCGAGTGGCGGGGACTCTCACGGTTGTTCGTCTGAGCACGACCAGACGGTATCGCGATGTCTCGGCATTGCCCACGATCCTACCGTGATCATTCCCCCGCGAAATCGTGTGTGCCCACCAGCCCTCTCTTAAGGCGGCCAACCTCCGGTCGCCCGGCCAGGACGACGCCCCCTCACAGGCCTACCTCGTGACCATCCCTGGGCTGGAGAGGTGATTGGCCGCCGCCTTTGGGGATCTCATAGAGCGCACCGTGCCCAAACTGTGTAAGGAGATGCCTGCGGCATTCCGATTGTTGATCATCCACATCCAAGAGCCTTCGTAAGGTGTACGTTGGGGGTGCCTGCCGACACTGCGGGGGTGCCGCCGGGGATCAGTTGGCGGGTCCGGATGCCAAGGCGATCGAGGGGAGAGGTCATCTTGGTTGACGCCACGGTTGAACGGTGCTTGGGAGACGCGAAGGGAACTGCACCGGGGTACCGTAAAAGATCGGCGATGCGACTGCTTGTCTTTCAACACATCGATTGTGAACACCCGGGCCGCCTGCGCGACTTCCTGCAGGCCGACGGTGTCGAGTGGACGGCGGTGGAACTTGACGACGGAGAGCCGATCCCACCTCTGGAGGACTACGACGCTCTATGGGTGATGGGCGGCCCCATGGATGTGTGGGATGTCGAAGAGCACCCGTGGCTCGTCCCGGAGAAGCGGGCCATCCGGCGCTGGGTGCGCGACATGCGGCGGCCCTTCTTGGGCCTGTGCCTGGGGCACCAGTTGCTGGCGGATGCCTTGGGCGGTACTTGTGGCCCGCAGCGCCCGCCCGAGATCGGCATATACGGCGTGGAACTGACCGCCGAGGGCCGGGCCGACCCGATCTTCAACCAGATGGGAGAACACCAGATCGTCTTGCAGTGGCATTCGGTTCAGGTGGCTCAGCCACCCGACGACGCGGTGGTGCTGGCGAGTTCCCCGGACTGCCGGGTGCAGGCCATGCGGGTGGGGTCCCGGGCGTGGTCGATGCAATACCACCTGGAGGTGGAGCAGGACACCGTTCGCAACTGGGGAGCAGTCGATGCCTACCGCGATGCCCTGGTGTCGGCTCTCGGTCCCAACGCCGTCGACTCCCTGGCCGCCGAAGCCGATTCCCACATGGCTGACTTCGCCAGGGCCGCCCAGCGCCTGTACCGCAACTTTATGGCCGCCGCCCGTTCCTGACAGGTTGGGAAGGTCTCATGTGGTCGATGGCTTTGTGAAGAAGCCAGCAATGCCAACACATCGGCGCCTTATCATCGCGTGGCTCTTCGTGCCGATGCACCGGATCTTGTTCCGGATCTCCGGTGGCCGTCTACTGGGTCGTTTAGAAGGGGTGGGGGTCCTCATCTTGATGACCAGGGGACGCAGGAGTGGCAAGAGGCGCTCGTCGCCGTTGTTGTACTTCCAATTCGGAGGTTCCGAAGACTTCATCGTGGTTGCTTCCAACTACGGTCAGGACCATCATCCCGGGTGGTACTGGAACATCGTCGCCGACCCCAGTGTCTTCGTCGAAGCCAAGGGAAGGCGCTTCGCCGCCGCGGCCCGCATAACCGGGGGCGAAGAACGCGCCGCGCTGTTCGACAAGGTGGTTGCGACGAATGCACGCTTCGCCGCTTACCGTGCCAGCACCGACCGCCGGATTCCCGTCGTGGCGCTCCGCCGGGTCTAGCTCCGCCGCGGTTACCCGTGGCGTGTGGCCGGCACATTCGTTTTGCCGGTAGTGAACACGGCGGTGAGTCCACGTCCCCATCTGGTGTCGAAAGAGCCCCGGTCAGTAGATTTGGGAGAGTGGATGTTGCCGAAAACCACGACCTGATCCGGGTGACCGGGGCGCGGGAGAACAATCTCAAGAATGTCAATGTGGAGATCCCCAAGCGCCGTTTGACGGTGTTCACCGGAGTCTCGGGATCGGGGAAGAGTTCTCTGGTTGTCAATACGATTGCTGCCGAGTCGCAGCGCTTGATCAACGAGACATACAGCGCCTTCGCCCAGGGTTTCCTGCCGAAGTTGGCGCGGCCCGAGGTCGACGTGCTCGAGGGGCTTACCACTGCCATCATCGTCGACCAGGAGCGGTTGGGGGGCGACACTCGTTCCACGGTGGGCACCGCCACCGACGCCCACGCCATGCTGCGGATCCTGTTCAGCAGGCTGGGGCAGCCGCAGATCGGTTCCCCCAACGCGTTCTCTTTCAATGTGCCCTCGGTCCGAGCGAGCGGTTCGATCACGGTGGAGCGCGGCGGCGCCAAGACGGTGAAGAAGACTTTCAGCCGCGCCGGCGGCATGTGTCCCACCTGTGAAGGCCGGGGTACGATGCCCGACATCGACCTGACGCAACTCTTTGACGACTCCAAGTCGCTGGCGGAGGGAGCGTTCAAGATCCCCGGATACAAGGCGGGCGGGTGGATGGTGAAGTCCTTCACCGAATCAGGATTCGTGGATCCCGACAAGCCGATCCGCGACTACACCGAGACCGAGATGGCAGACTTTCTGTACCGGGAACCGGTGAAGGTCAAGATGATGGGGATGAACGCCACCTACGAGGGTTTGATCCCTCGGGTCAAGAAGTCGTTCCTCTCCAAGGACCGCAAGTCGATGCGGCCCCACATCCGGGCCTTCGTGGACCGGGCCGCCATCTTCACCGCCTGTTCCGACTGCGGCGGCACCCGGCTCGGCGAGGCGGCCCGCTCCTCCAAGATCGGTGGGATCAACATCGCCGATGCCTGCGCGATGCAGATCACGGACCTGGCCGGTTGGGTGAGCAGTCTGGACGAACCGTCGGCGGCGCCTCTGCTGGAGGCGCTGGGGCACATGCTGGAACTCTTCGTGAAGATCGGGCTGGGCTACCTGGCGCTGGACCGGTCGTCGGGCACGCTGTCGGGTGGCGAGGCGCAACGCACCAAGATGATCCGCCATCTCGGATCATCCCTCACCGACGTGACCTACGTGTTCGACGAGCCGACCGTGGGACTGCACCCGCACGACATCCAGAGGATGAACGACCTTCTCCTGAGGCTTCGGGACAAGTCCAACACGGTGCTGGTGATCGAGCACAAGCCGGAGGTGATCGAGATCGCCGACCACGTTGTCGATCTCGGCCCCGGCGCCGGCGGCGCGGGAGGAGAGGTGGTCTTCGAAGGCACCGTTGCGGGCCTGCAGCGCAGCGACACCAGGACGGGGCTGTACCTCGACCATCGGGCTTCGTTGAAAGGGTCGGTGCGGGAGCCATCGGGAGCGCTGCAGGTGCGAGGGGCCGGCACTCACAACCTGCGCGATGTGGATGTCGATATTCCGCTGGGGGTGCTGGTGGTGGTGACCGGCGTGGCCGGAGCGGGCAAGAGTTCGCTCATCGGAGGCTCGGTGTCCGGCCGGGACGGAGTGGTGACCGTCGACCAAACCCCGATCCGCGGTTCACGGAGGAGCAACCCGGCTACCTACACCGGCATGCTCGATTCGATTCGCAAGAGGTTCGCCAAGGTCAACGGTGTCAAGCCCTCCCTGTTCAGCGCCAACTCCGCGGGTGCCTGTCCCAACTGCAAGGGCGCCGGAGTCGTTGACTTCGACCTGGCGATCATGGTCAGCGTCCCGGTGGGGTGCGAGGAGTGCGAGGGCAAGGGGTTCCAGAGCGAGGTGCTCGACTACCGGCTGGGAGGCCGCGACATCAGTGAGGTTCTCTCCATGCCGGTCGCTGAAGCCCGGGACTTTTTCGCCAGGGGCGACTCCAGGGTCCCGGCCGCCCATCGCATCCTCGGCCGACTCTCCGATGTGGGACTCGGCTACCTCACTATCGGCCAACCGCTCACCACGCTGTCCGGCGGTGAAAGGCAGCGGCTGAAGCTGGCCATCCACATGGCGGAGACAGGTGGGATATACGTGCTTGATGAGCCGACCAGCGGCCTCCACCTGGCCGATGTCGACCACCTGTTGAGACTCTTGGACCAACTGGTGGACTCCGGCAAGTCGGTCATAGTGATCGAACACCATCAGGCAGTGATGGCCCACGCCGACTGGATTATCGATGTGGGTCCCGGAGCCGGCCATGATGGAGGCCGTATCGTGTTCGAGGGCACCCCCACCGACCTTGTCACCGCCTGTTCGACGCTGACCGGACAGCACCTCGCCGAATACCTGGCTGTGACGTAGAGCCCCTGACCGTACCCGCTTTTCGTCTCTCCGCACCCCGGGAGGCGTTCCTTGTGGGGTGACTGTTGGCCTCTGTGCAGTACGTCAATCTGAATGATCGCAGCGCGCTGCTGGGTGGCAGCCGGCCACGAAGGCGCCTGCCAGGGGACGACAGTTCCCCCTGCCCGTAGACCGTTCTACGAACTCTGGGGTAGCCGGTCCGCAAAGTAGTCGAGTTGGACGGCGCAGGCCTCCTCGACCAGGTGGGGACCGCTCACTTCGATGTGGCGCTGGCCGCTTTGGAGGATGTTGCGGCATCCGACTCCCCGCATGGTGGGGCAGTGGTCGTTGACTCCCGTGATTGCCAGCAGGTCGTGCTCGGACATACCGTACACCGTCCGGTTCACTCCACCCCAGTACATGGCGCCACTGCACATGGCGCAGGGCTCGCAACTGGTGTAGAGGGTGGCGGTGGCGATCTGCTCGGGGCTGAGGATGGCGACCGCCTTGTTGATCAGATTGGACTCGGCGTGGTTGAGGGGGTTCCGTTCGGTGAACGTGGTGTTCTCGGCTTCGAGGAGGATATTGCCTTCGGGGTCTGCCAGAAGAGCGCCGAACGCCATGTTCCCTTTGGCGGCGGCACTGGCCGACAGTTCGATGGCTCGGCGGAGAAGCCGCATATCCAGTGCGCTGGAATCGGTTGTTTCGGTTTCCGTCATGCCATCGATGCTATATGGAACAGTTGTCCACCACCCCGCTGACCCATGTTGCTCTTTGCTGAACCCGCCACATCAAGGGTGGTTTGCCGATAACCCCCCTGGTCCTCTCCCTTTTTCAAGAGCGATTCGACATTTGTCAGTTTGGGTATATAAACTAGTTTGTAATACAAACTATAGGAGTGAGGCCCCCAAATACCTCACGTGGCGATTGGAATAGTCACATTGGGATACATCTTGTACGGCGTGATGACGCACCCGGCGCTGGCGGGGATCGGGGTTGGCGCGATGTGGCTTCGCAGGATCGGGATCCGGTGAGCAGCGAACCCGTTGTCCTCGACGAGATCATCCACCAGTCGGTGCGGTTGCGAATAATCACCCTGCTGGTATCCCAGCCGGATTCGGCCCGGATCGCCTACCGTTTCATTCAGAGGACGTTGGATCTCACCGGGGGGAACCTGACCATCCACCTGCGCAAACTCCGAGACGCCGGGTACGTAACGATCACCAAGGAGTTCCGGGACGAAAAGCCTTCAACATGGGTGCAGGCCACACCGGCAGGACGCCAGGCATTTGCGGATTATCTGGCCAATCTGAAGAGGGTGTTGGGAGGCGTGGCATTCAGGACAGGGGGTAGTACGTAGTGATCCGGGACCGAGGCACTGAAGACGAAGTAGGTCCTCACCGCCGGCACCGCACCCGGCAAGCCTCCGGACCTGGGGAAAGATGCGAGACCACGAACACCAGAGCTTCCATGCCAGCCATACTAAAACCGCCGGCCTCGCGACAGATGAGGACTGGCATGGCGCTGCAGGGCCGGCGGGGCTAGAACCTGGCTGGATCTGCTATGCGGACGGGTCTACCAGGCGGCCGATGAACAGTAGAGCACCCGTGTCTTGATGGACAATGGCCCACAGGAAGGGTCGGTCGGCGACAATGGTGAGATCAGCCGGGGGAGGTGCGGAATCGGCGAAGGCCATGGCGGTGGCTGCCGCCGCCTCGGTGCCCTCCTCATCGACGATCACCTTGGCGCCGTGGATCGCGGCGGTGATGAAGATCGGGGGAGCGATTCTCTCGAAGGGCGCTCGGGGACAGAATCCCAGTGGACACAGCCACTCGAACAGATCGGTGGGCGGCAGGGTCTGTTCCCACTTGGGCATGGTGAGGTCGACAGCCCCTTCTTGAGCGGTGGCCTCCAGTTCCGCCAGGGCGTCGGCGTCCAGTCCCTCCTCCACGGCTACAAGACCGGCGGGGTCATGGGGGACGATGAGCCACATGGCCAGTCCACCGTCCCGGTAGGGCAACTCGACGGCGTCGGCGTCCGCAAGGCGAACGTAGCGACGACGGACCGGGTCGGCGTCGTGCATGAACGGCGCCGTCACCGACTGGTCGTTCCCTGTGAAGAACGGACCGTCACCGGTCAAAGCAGAATGGAAGGGCACTGCCCACTTTGCATGCAAATACACCGTGTTCACCAGGACCAACTGCTGGCCCTGGACTGTCCTCTCGGTGACGATCCTGGGGATGAGGGCTCGGGTGTTCTCGGACACCCATCCGTTGATCACCTCGGCCGCTGCGGCGCCGTCGTCGAGATCGAGGGGTTGGACGGCCGCCCCGTACTGGGAGGCGGCGGTGTGGAGAAACTCGGGCAGCGGCGAGAAGGAATCGTCAGGGAAGAGGCGGTTGGCCACCTCCAGGGTGGTCGACTCCGCCGAGGATTCGGCCAGCATAAGATCCACGGCGTTGGCGGCGGGGTGCAGGCCCACCTGGGGGAAACCGAAGATCCTGTCGAGCGTCTCTCCCGTGTCGGGCGATGCCCCGGCGCGGCTCAGGCTGAACGCCAGGCCGATGCTCGTTGGGCTGGAGACCGCGTTGCCCACCAGATGCCGATGGAAGTGCCACCCGGCCGCGTTGATCCCGGCCACCCAATCAGCGGTGGGGGCCTGCGGGTCGGCGGGCGACCGATCAGCCAGGGGCGCCCCGGTTGTGGTGGTGGCATCCGAGGAACCGCATGCCGCTACCACGGAGCACAGCAGGACCAGTGATAAGAGCAGCCTTGTCATTGGCTTTATTGGAGGCACGAGCGAGCCTGGAAGGGTTGCAGCGAGGCTAAGCCGCCACGGTGGTATTGGACAGTTCCGGCCTCCCGTTGTAAAGACCCACCCCCATCATGACCAGCCAGGTGTTCCCCAGCAGAACGGCCGCCAGGAACAACGTGAAGAAGGAACCTGCCAAGCCGTACAGGGGGCTGATCACTGCTACGAACACCAGTGACACCAGGCAGGACAGGACCATCACTACGGCGACGGCTCTCATCGAGGAGGCCCGAAATCTCGTCATGAGACCTATGCCCAACCCTATGGAACCCAGCAGAAAGGCGTAGAACGCCATCAGGTTCAATCCGGATTGGGTCTTCAGAAGGATGACCGAGATGAAGTCCAGCAGTTGCGCCTGGTCGGGTCCGGCGCCGGCGCCGATGCCATATTCCAGGGTGTGGGTGGCCGTGTACAAAACCGCCCTGTCGATCATGGAGATGACAATCCCCAAGCCCAGGGCCATCACACCGAATCTGGCGATGGTGTCGTTGGCGCCTTCCCCCATAATCGCGCGGCGCAACACCAGTACGCCGTACAACTGCAATACCAGGCCGAGCACTCCCAGCATGGTGGTGAGGAAGCTGAGAGCCATGTTCTCCTGGATGACTCGTCCCAAACCGATGAAGTCGTCGGCGTCCACAAAGTCGACCACGGCCAATCCCGGCGTCAGCACCTGCATGCCGACCATCAGGATCGTGCCGATGACCAGCAACAAACCCCCGATCTTATTCTGGGGTGTTGCTGTCATCTGTTTCCCTCCAGAAGTTGGACCTCTGTGCCATGTGGGAGCTTAGCGACTCGTTGGAAGGGAGCCAGTACTCTCGGAAACTGAAACCAGACATCTCACGCAGAGCAAAGCAAGGGAAGAGCATCTTGAACGGCGAAGCCATCGAACGGGAAGTGGACCAACGACTGGGTGTCGTGAAGGCTCTCTACGGTGATCGTCTCGATGACCAACAGCTTGAAGAGGTGCGGAGAGCCGTGGAGGGCTTCGTGGTCGCGTCACGGGAATTGCGGGCCGTCAAGCTCGACAACGGCATTGAGCCGTTCTCGGTGGTGACGCCCTACCGAGAGGACGGCTGAGGTCTTGCCGGACAGCCCTGTCTTCATGAGCATCCGGGACCTGGGTCGCCTGGTACGTGACCGGGAGGTGTCGCCGGTACAGCTTGCCGAGATCTTCTTGGCCCGGCTGGAGAACCTGGGGCCTGACTACAACGCGGTGGTCACCGTAACCGGGGAGAGAGCGATGCAGCAGGCCAGACGCTGCGAACAGGAGATCGCCTCCGGACGGTACCGGGGCCCCTTGCACGGCATTCCCTTCGGTGTGAAAGACCTGCTGGCCACCTCGGGTGGTATCCCCACCACCTGGGGCGCCGCGCCGCTGCGAAATCAGACGTTCGACTACGACGCCACGGTGATAAGGAAGCTTGAGGCGGCGGGCGCCGTGCTGGCCGCCAAGTTGGCCATGGTGGAACTGGCCGGCGGCGCGGGGTACTGGCAACCCGACGCCTCGTTCACCGGTCCGGGCATCACCCCCTGGGACAAGACGAGATGGAGCGGCGGATCCTCCACCGGATCGGGCGCGGCGACCGCAGCCGGCCTGGTGCCTTTCGCCATCGGTTCCGAGACCATGGGTTCCATCATGTCGCCATCCAGCAACTGCGGAGTGACTGGCCTGCGCCCCACCTACGGGCGGGTAAGCCGATACGGAGCGATGGCCCTCTCCTGGACCTTGGACAAGCTGGGGCCGCTGTGCCTCACCGCCGACGACTGCGGCCTGGTGCTGGAGGTGATCGCCGGCCCCGATCCCAAGGACCCGACCACGACCAAACGCACCTTCAGCTATGACGACGCCGATGTGGGGTCGCGGCGGTTTCGGCTCGGTGTTCTGGAGGACGTGGCCGACAACACCGACAGGGCCACGCGTCACAACTTCGAGCGGGCCTTGGAAACCCTGGGGGAGGTGGCGGAGATCGAGGAGGTGAGCTTCTCGGACCTGCCGCACGAGGCGATCAACTACACGATCCTGTTCGCGGAGGCTTCAAGCGCCTTCGATGAGATTGTGGACAGCGGGATGCTGGGAGAACTGACCGCGCCTGAAGACCGGTTCGGATCCTATTCGCGGGTGGCGGTGCTGGCGAAGGACTACATAAAGGCGATGCGCCTGCGAAGACTCATGGCTGAGAACGCCGATGAGGTGATGTCACGGTTCGACGCGCTGGTCGGACCGTCGCGGGCGGGTATCGCGCCGCCGCTCCATCAGGACTTCCGGAAGGCATCCCGGGGCGGAAGGAAGGATGTCATGCTGTCGGTGGGAAACGGTGCCGGGCTTCCGGCCATTTCGGTGCCGAGCGGTTTCTCGTCAGAGGGCCTGCCCACTGGTATCCAGTTCATGGGACGGGCCTATGAGGAGAACGCCATCCTGGCGGTGGCCCGCTCCTACCAGTCACTCACCGACTGGCACCAGCGCCACCCACCCGACCTGCTTTCCTCCTAGGACCCCGTGTCCACCGGCGGCGGCACGACGGCTCCCCTCTGCATCACCATCCGCATCGACCGCAGGGCCCGGATGTCCCCGAGAGGGTCCTGGTCCACTACGATGAGGTCCGCCTCCCTGCCCGGCTCGACGGTCCCCACCACATCTGCGAGGCCAACGGCCCGTGCTGCAACCGAGGTTGCGGAGCGGATGACGTCGGCTGGGTCCATGCCCGCCTGGACTTGGAGTTCCAACCCGAGGCAGTAATCACCGAAGGTCTGGATCGAGTCGGTGCCGGCCACGATGGAGACTTCCCATTCCGACCAGAGTCGGCCCAGGAACTCCACTTGACGCTCGCACTTGACATTGAGGGCTTCCAGGCGCTGCTCTTCCTGCGGAGTCAGAGCATGTCCCCGCTCTTTCCTCGTCAATAGCTTCTCCCGTTTCCGGTAACCCGTTTGGACGGTCGGGCTGACCCGCACCCCTTGCTGGGCAATGCGCTCTGCGATCCACGGATTGAAACGGTAGGAGCCGTCGGGGTCGATGAAGGTGGCGTGTTCTATGGAGTCCACGCCGGCGTCGAGGGCGTTGACAATGCTCTGGGTGGCTATGCAATGAGCCGTGGCGGGTATGCCCAGGTTGTGGGCCTCGTCTACGATGGCCCTCAGTTCCTCCACGCTGTAGGACGGCTTGCGAGGATCGGTGCCGGCGGTGCCGCCGCCAGAGGCCATGATCTTGATGAAGTCGGCGCCGTCGCGCACCAGGTGCCGCACCGCCTTGCGCACCCCCTCCACCCCGTCGGCCTCCTGGTTGCACCACCAGAAGTGCCCTCCGGTGGTGGTCACCGGGCGGCCGCTGAGCAGCAACCGGGGCGCCAGGGCCAAGCCCTGCCGGACGCCCCGGCGCAGGTCGAAGGTCACCTGGTTGCGGGCCCCGCAGTCCCGCAGGGTGGTGACCCCGGCGCTGAGGTGCGTGTGGGCGTTGCGGGCGGCGCGCAGCAGCATGACCTGGTCGGAGTCCCGCTCTATGACCTCCTCGTAGGTGGCGTCCCCGGCGCCGAACATCAGATGGGTGTGGGCGTCGATCAGGCCGGGCAACAGGTACCCGTCCCGGTAGTCCAACTCCCGAACCTGCGATCCCCGGGGCGCCTCCACCTCGCCTTCGGCGCCGGCTGCCACGATCCGGGATCCTTCCACGACTGCGACGGCGTTGCGGACGGGCGGCGCGCCCGTGCCGTCGAACAGGGCCTTGGCGCGGATGACCGTCTGGCCCTCGGCCACGTCTACCACCTCCGCAAACCGCAATTGGAACCGGGTGGCGGCGGGTAATGCAGGCTCATCCTTCCCCTCAGGCTAGGTGGGTGGGCGCCCCGGGGGGTTGGGGACTCGCGGTTTGGCGCCGGTTGTTGGGCGAATGCACCGGATGGGTGTTCCAGCGCGGGTGTACAGTGTTTGATCAGGAGGTTCGCCATGCCTTTACAGTTGGACCATACGATCGTCCCCGCCCACGACAAGGTGAAGTCGGCCAAGTTCATCGCCCACGTCTTCGGACTGGAATACCACGGGACCTGGGGGCATTTTGCCCCTGTGAAGATCAACGACACGCTGACGCTCGACTTCGACGACTCCGATGACCCACATTCCAACCACTACGCCTTTCTGGCTTCGGACGAGGAGTTCGATGAGGTGCTGCAGCGTCTCAAGGATGAGGGTGTTCCCTTCGGCAGCGGCCCCCGTTCCCGCACGGATGGCAGGATCAACCACAGGCACCGGGGACGGGGGTTCTACTTCGAGTGTGAGGACGGGCACGTCTGGGAGGTCATCACTCACACCTACATCACCGAATGAGACCGGGCGACTGAATGTTGAAAGCGGCTGTTCTCACCCGCCAGGGACTGGGCAGGACGGTCAACCAGGATCGGGTGGTTGTCAACCAAACGGTCGTTGACCCCCAACCAGCCAAAACATCTGTTTTCAGCGCCGAACTTCCGAGCCTGGTGGCAGTGCTGGACGGACTCGGCGGCCATCCTGCCGGTGACGTGGCGGCTTCTCTGGCTGCCGAGGTGATCGCCTCCGCGAGCTCCGAGGTCAGGTCAGAACCGGACGTGGTTGCTCTTGTGGAGGAGGCCAACCGGTTCTTGTATCAGACCATGGCCACCTTCCCGATTCTGCAGTACATGGGCACCACCATCGCCGGTGTACTGGTGACATTGGAGGCGGTGACCGTGTTCCATGTGGGCGATTCCCGGGTGTACTTCCATGCAGGTGGGGACCTGGTGCAGGCAACGGTGGACGACCGGCGGGACGGGTATGTCACTCAGACACTGGGAGGGCACGACTCCTTTGAACCCATCCGTGTTCACGCCAGCACCGAACCCCGGGCAGACCGAAGGATTCTGGCGGCCACAGATGGGTTGTTTGATCACACCGACCGAGAAACGCTGTCCCCAGCTATGAACGGACTGCTCGAAGAAGTACCCGACCAACTGTCCCAGGTGGCCATCGAGTCGGCAAACCCCGACGACTTCTCGGTGGCGGTTATCGAGCCGTCAACCGCTGCGCAGGCCGGCGACCCCGCACCCGGGACGGAAGGGCTGTCTTGATGTGGAAGGCGCCAGGGCGGATTCGCCCGGGTGCCGGGCGGTTTGGCTGCCAACCGACCTGAGGCTGTTCGGCGGGGAATGCGGCTCTCAGGATTCCCCGCAGGGTGAGGGTGGTTGGTGGGCTGGGACGGATCTGCTCTCCGCAGCCTCGGTGGCGCTATGTGGCATCCATCTGGTGAACGCCCTTGATGATGTGGTTGTCGCCCACCACGATGGTCCCCTCCCCTCGGACCACCGCTATCCCGCTGATTGTGGTGCGGTCTCCCACCATCGCCCCGTTCTCGACCTTGGCCCGGTGCTCCACAACCGCGCTGCCACCCACGATTCCCGCAGATCGGATGGTGGCGCCGTCCCGGACCACTGCCTTGTCTGTTACGGCGCCGCCCTCCAGAACCTGCGCGTCGTCACGCACCTGGGCTGAACCACCCACCCACGAGTGGTCGGTGATCAGGGCCCGGCCGCTGATGGTGGCTTGTCCCAACACCAAGGCGTCTTTGGTGACCTTGGCTTGGTCGAGCACTCTGGCGCCTTCTTCCACCCAGCAGTTTCCCGCTTGAGACAGGTTGTACGGTCCGGCGACCAGCCCTCCCCGATCTCCCTTCTTCACCGTCAGGTTGTTCTTACGGGAAGGCTTGAAATCGCGCGCCGCGACCACCCGGTACAAACCCTCTTCATCAGGCTGGAGGCGGTATTTCTTAGCCATGGTCAACCATCTCTGGGACGACTCACCTTCATATTAACGCAACAGTCGGCTCCCATATTAACGCAACAGTCGGTTCCGTCCACAACCATGCTAGAGAGCCTCAGGCCACGGGAAGTCCCCGCGCCAGACCCTGGAGGGCGCGGAAGGTTTGCTCTCCGATTCCTCTCTCGTCATCGTCGAGAAGGTTGGACATCACCTTCAGCGTCCATTCCATCAGGGGCCGGTTTCGCAACCCGGTGTGGGCCAGGGTCCGCATCACGGCCGGCCGGCCGATCAACTTCACGAACAACCGCGCGGTGCGGTAGTAGAGGCCGTATTCGCGGTCCAGATGGTTGGGGTACTCGTCCAGGATGTGCGGGTCATCTTTAGCCACGGCCTCGCCCGCCAGTCGCGCGGCGATGCGGCCGGTCTCGTAGGCGTAGGCGATCCCCTCGCCGTTCCACGGGTTGATGGCTGCCGCCGCATCTCCGATCACCAGCCAGTTGGGTCCCACCAGGGGCGAGCGGGAGAAGGACATCTGCAGGGCCCCTCCCACCGGCTTGGTCAGCCGGGACTCTTCGGAAAGACCCCAGTAATCGGGGGCGGCGTCCACCCAGTCCGCCATCATCTTGGTGGTGTTGGATTGCTTCCAGCGCTTGAAGGTGGAGAGCAGCCCCACTCCCACGTTCACCGTGCCGTCACCCAGGGGGAACACCCAGCCGTAGCCGGGCATGGTGGCGCCGGTGCTGTCCCGGATGTCCAGTTGGCTCTCCAGAAAGGGGTCGGAGGATTTGGGGCTGGAGTAATAGCCGCGGGCCGCCAGTCCCCGCGGATAGTCCTTGCGACGGGTCACTCCCAGGTGGCGTCCGAAGCGGTTCAGGGCCCCGTCGGCCACTATGACCACCTTGGGGCGTACCTTCTCCACCGAACCGTCGGCTGCCAACTCCACACCTTCTAGGAACCCGTTTTGGGTCAGGGGCCGCGCCTCGGTCTTTTGCCGGATTGTCACTCCCTGGCCCTGGGCCAGTTCCGCCACCTGCTGATCAAGTTCCCGGCGCCGGATCACGCCCCCCCAGTCGGGAAACCGGGAGTGTTGTGGCCAGGACATCTCCAGCATCACCTTGTCTCCGGCGTAGGAGCGCAATCCGGTGATCCGGTGAAATCCCGGCGCCGAGAAGTCGAATCCCATCTCGTCCAACTGGTAGATGGCGCGGGGAGTCAGCCCGTCTCCGCAGGTCTTGTCGCGGGGAAAGGACTTGCGTTCCACCAGGGTCACGTCGTGCCCGTCTCTTGCCAGCCAGTATGCGGCTGCCGCTCCCGCAGGGCCCCCTCCCACCACCAGCACTTGTCCGCCACTCATCATCCTCAAAGATAGCCGTCCCCGGGCAGCCTTCCGCCAGGCGGGGAAGACCGGCCGGAAACCTCGTCGACCCTGGTGTCACGGGTGCGTTTCCAGTGGCGATCCAGTGGCCGGAACAGCACGGATCGGCGCCCTTCCGGGAGGGGTAGGATGGTGGCATGGCAAGAGGGGGTATACCTGACAGGACAGTGTCACGTTTGCCGTGGTATTTGCGGTGCCTGGACCAACTTCCCCCCAGGCAGCAAACCGTCTCGTCGGAAGAGATTGCCACGGCGCTCAACATCAAGGCCGCCCAGGTCCGAAAGGACCTGTGGTACCTGGACTGCGAGGGCCGTCGTGGGGTGGGCTACGAGGTGAGTTCCCTGGTGTCCCACATCACCGACGCGCTGGGGATCAACGCGCCGGTGGCCATAGTGATCGTGGGGATGGGGAACCTTGGCATGGCACTGGCCCACTACCAGGGCTTCGCCAATCGTGGCCTGACACTCACCGGTCTCTATGACACCGATCCCCACAAGATCGGCACGAGGGTGGGCGAGATGACTGTCCGCCATCCGGATGACCTGGCCGAAGACGTCGGGGAGTCCGGGGTCTCCATCGGAATCATCGCCACTCCCGCTCCCGCCGCGCAGCGGGTGGTCGACCTCTTGGTGGCGGTGGGGGTGACCTCGATTCTCAATTTCGCTCCGGTGATGCTGCGGGTCCCCGACGAGGTTACCCTCCGCCGGGTGGACGTGGCCACCGAATTGCTCATCTTGGGCTTTCACCAATCCAACTCGGGCCGGCCGGGATAGGACCCTTCGATGCAGATCACCGCGGTCCGCGCCTGGCAGGTCGACCTTCCATTGGTTGAAGGTCGTTACACATGGTCGGACGGCCGGTATGTGGAGGTGTTCGATGACACCGTGGTCGAGATTCAGACCGATGCCGGGATTTGCGGGTATGCCGAGAGTTGTCCGCTCGGTCCGGCTTACCTGCCGGCGCACGCTCTGGGGGTGCGGGCGGGACTGGCGGAACTGGCGCCGCACCTGATCGGCAAGGACCCGCAGAATCTGAACGAGATCAACCGGACCATGGACGCCGCCCTGCTGGGCCACCCGCATGCCAAGGCTCCGGTCGACATCGCATGCTGGGACATTGTGGGCAAGGTGACCGGCCTACCGGTCTACACCCTTCTGGGAGGTCAGGCACAGGACGATGTGGCGCTCTACCGGGCAATCTCCCAGTTGCCGCCCGACGAGATGGCCGCCAATGTCGCCAAATACCGGACTGAAGGTTATCGCCGATTCCAGTTGAAGGTTGGAGGGGACCCCAACGACGACATTGCCCGCATCCGCGCCGCCCGGCAGATCCTGGGAGGCGACGAGGTGCTGCTGGCAGACGCCAACACCGGTTGGACGCGACATGAGGCGGCCCGGGTGGTCAGCGCCGTGGAGGAGTTGGACGTGTACATCGAGCAACCCTGCACCACCTTTGCCGAGTGTCTCTCGATCCGCAGGCGCACCTCCCGGCCGTTCGTGCTCGATGAGACCATCGACGGCTTGGACACTCTGCTGCGGGGACTTGCCGAGGATGCGATGGATGTGATCAACCTCAAGATCTCCAAGGTGGGCGGGTTGACCAAGGCTCGGCTGATGCGGGACATCTGCGTGGCTTCCGGAGTCCCGATGATCATCGAAGATCCGTGGGGTTCGGATATCGCCACCGCAACAATCGCGCACCTTGCCCAATCGACACCCGATGAGTTCAACTTTGCAGGCACCGACTTCAATTCCTATGTGACGGTCTCCACCGCGGCCGGTGCTCCCCAGCGGCAGATGGGGCGGATGAAAGCCCCGGACCGTGCGGGACTGGGCGTTGAGCCCCGGTTCGAGGTGCTGGGCGATCCGGTGCTGGAAGTCTCCGGCTAACCGTCCGGCGGGACTCTGGTCGGACCAGAGTCCAAGTCTGTGAAAAAATCTGCGGTTTAAGGGGTTGACTCTGTCACAGCAGTTGGTCGATCCCAGCCGATTGCACCAAGACAGGCCGCCCCCACCGCGTCCCCGTCAGCGGGGCCGCGGTGTGCATTTTGGACGAAGCTTTCTCGCACACCGGCGGTCAGGGGCTCATATTCCCATCGATCCGCGGCAAGGTACAAAGCAGCGACGGGCTGGCCAAACTCCTCAAAGAAAACAACATCGGCTGTGTACCCCACGGGTTCCGTACCAGCTTCCGGAACTGGTGCGCCGAAACCGGCATCCCCCGGGAAGTAGCAGAACGAGCCCTCGGACACACAATCCGTAACAGAGCAGAAGCCGCCTACAGCCGAACCGACCTACTCCAACGCCGCCGCCAACTAATGAAACAATGGGCAAAATACATCACCTAACCCAAAACCCTCCGCAGAACCGCCCACGGGTTCACCAACCCCCACAACTACGCCGCGCGGGGCCTCCTCCTAACATGATCCCCACCACCCTTACCAACAACCAAAATCCCAACATATCGCGCGAAGGGCCTATAGATGGGTCTTGCCGATTGGAAGTGTTAGGAGGGGGAACAAGACGGTAACCGTTGAAAAGAGTAGGCGACACTCTTCCTGAGGAGGTAGAGCCATGGCAACGAAAACAATCAACAAGCTCGAAGCTCTGGGACTGATCGTGGGGCCTGTGCTGGCGTTGCTGTTCTTCCTGCTGGAGCCGGGAGGGATACTCATCGATCCTGCAGAAATAGGCGACGCCGTTGCGACTATCACCGCTCTTGCGTCGAACCGCGAATTGGCCCACATCTCCGCGCTCCTGGTGCCGCCGGGCCTGGTAATGATGCTCTTCGGGTTGGCAGGAATCAATCGGGTGATCCAGGGAGAGACGATGGCAGCAGCCCTGTCGCGCCTGAGCATCCTGTGCGTGATGATCGGCGCCACCGGCTGGATCCTCACGGCCGGGCTGACTCACGTCCTCGCCCAGACTTCAATCGACATTGAACAGGGTATTCAGCAGGCGATACCGATCTACAGAGTGGATTCGGCCATCACGCTCCTCTCGGGCGTCGTGGTCTCAACCGGGGTCCTCGCCTTCAGCCTGGGGATGTCAGCCATACATCCTCCCGGTTTCAGCAGGACCGCAGCTTTGGTGATCGCCGCGGTCTCGCTCCTTGCGCTGGTCACCTTCATCATCGGCCAGACCGGAGCGAGCCCTGCCATGATCAGTGTGGCCAGAGCTTGCTACTTCCCCTGGGTAGCCTGGTTCGTCATGCTTGGTGTGAAGTTCCTCAAGGGGAGCGCTCTCCCGCTGACGATGGGCAGGTGACCAGGTAGGGAACTAACCGTTGGGTCCCGCCACGATCAGGCATTGGGTGGTTCCTGGTTAGAACCCGGGGGTCCTGCGGATGCACCAATGTACCGCGGCAATCCCCAGGGCGGTCAGAGTACGCCGATCGTCTCTGTCAGGGACACGGCTTGGCTCAATGCCATCCAGGCTGTCAACGTGCCCACTATTGGCTCGGAGGTGGCCACCACTCCCATCGGGCCGGGACTGATGTGGCGAAGGGAACTCATCAGCAGCAGATATCCGATTCCCATGGCGATAATCGACACCCAACCAACTCCCCACTGGAATGCGGAGCGGCGTGCCAGCCGCCCGAAGGTTCCAAACTGGCCTCGAACGACGCCCAGCGTGAGTATGTGCAGGATCGTCTCGGCGGTATTATCGCCGGCCCCGACGGCGAGTTGGTGCCGGGCCCTGAGGTGAAGTGGACTGGTCGCCGGCACGGAAGACGAGCTGACCGACGGTGGGCTAACTCGTGGAGTCCCGAGCAGATCTCCAAAGCGGTTACGGATCGATTTCCCAGACGATGAGTCCATGCGGATCTCCCACACTACAGCACAGTAGGCCCTGCGCTTGTCGGGTGGGATGCTCGGTGTAGGGGTCGGACCGGGACGCCCTTCCTGCTTTTCAGCTGGTGGGTTTCCTCGGCCCGCCCTGCGAACCGGACGTGCAACTTCCACTGCGATTCGGCTCTCCATGTGTTCATGCCACTGCTGGTGCAGCCTGTGTCTGCATCATACGTACCCGCCGCTCGACCCTGTGAGAGGTCGGGCCACGGTGCGCCGGTATTCACCAGTGACCTCCGTGATAAACACTTCGGCTGTGAACACACTGGACCCCTTTGCCATGTGACCGGCTTTCCCGGCATCTGGGACTGCTACGGGTCCTCCGCCCATCCTGTCGGTATCAGCCGGCATTGGATCTTCCCGCCGACCGGCACAATGCCGGCCGGTGAGGGCACCGGCGGGATGGTTCCCACGTTCACTATCTGACCGTTCGACAGGGTCGGTGCCCAGCTATGCCCCTGCAACCTCGCCACCAGACCTTCACCATGGCTTGCCGGACGGCGACATCAACCGACCAAAGAGACACCTCACACATCATCGTGTGTGGGTGCGCGTTGCTGCACGGCCCTGATCCGCCAGGTTCGAGCCGCTGGACTCTCTTGACAGGCTTTCGGTCGCTGGTTACTCACGTACCCTTTCTGTCTTGCTAGCCGGACCCGGACTATCTGGCAGTACTGGTCTGTTCCGTCTTTGTCAGGGCTGCTGTCCACCCTCATCTTTGTTCCAGGGTTCAGGCTGCCCTCAGCTTCCACATGCTGAAGCGGCGTCTTTCACCACCGCACGCAAGGCTCGGTGAAGCGCATCGATACGTCGAGCAAAAAACACCGAATAGAACAGTTAGGGTCACGCTCCTATCAATCGACAACACCGGGCCGGCAACCGGTGGGAGGCACTCACTACCAAAGCCACCACACCCCTAGGAGCAAGGGGACAGGTTCAGTTAGAGCCATCCCTACCGGCACTGCCACACCCCCACATATAACACGCATGGTTCAGTTTGAACCTACGAGGCAGCTATCTGTAGCGAGTATCGATTGTTCAGAGTGATGCTTGTCGGTAGGGGGTCGTCGAAGTGAATGGTTTCGCTCGTGCCCGGTGCCAACTCCAGGTTTTCTATCACATGCTCCCGGCTGGAATCGTTTTCGTCTGTCCATGACAGTTCATACCCATCAAGGTTGATCGGGAAACTGCCCAGGTTGGACACGGTAACTGTTTGGTCGGCTTGGCTGACCTCCAAGATCACGTTTTTCTGGATAACACCCACAGACCCGGCCGCTAAGAAGTTGGCAACCTCCGCTCGGGTGGCGCCATCCGGGTAGAGTCGTTTGACGACCGTGGCTATCTGTTCGGCAGTGATGACTTCGTCCGGTCGCAGGGTGCCGTCCTGGTAGCCGACGAACCACCCCTCGATCTCCGCGATGCGGATCCCGTTGTACAAACGATGGGTTTTGGTTACGTCCGAGAAGGCAGATAAGGTCTTGTCGTCGTACTGGTTCTCACCAGGTATCTGGGCGCACTCATCCCAAGCGGCCGCCATCAGAAGAAAAGCGAGGAGAGTTAGAGCGATACGTTTGGTTAACAGCATGAGTGCTCCTATCGTTAGGTCGCGGTTCGCTTGAGGGGTCAAACTGAACCCATCTACCAACGGACCCTAGTTATCCCATAGGCGCTAGACCGATGCATGGCCAGATGTTTCCCCCAAGATTACAAGAAATGATTACAATCGTGTCGTAAATCACGGAATGATTACACACTCGTGGTATTGCTCGGGTGGCAGCTCCGGCTGAGCCTGTATACAGGTTTGTGTCAGGTGGTAGTGGGTCACCTTGAGAGGCGAAACCGCAGGTCAGGGTTCCAAACTGACCCATTACCCGGCTTAGCCATCAACATCGCCTTGGAACGCGTACTAGAACAAACAGCTACTTTCGAGCATATTGACGCAACGATTATTCGGGTCATAGACCGATGTGGCGAACTGCTACATTGACGACTTCGAACCGAAACCCCTACCGATATGACCGGAGATGTTGACACGCCGGTATGATGATCGTGCGTAATCGCAGTGGCCACGTCGGGGTGCCTGTAAAACAACAGCCCATCGGGTGGATCAGCAGGCCTATTGGGCCAGTCTCGATTATGCAAACACTCCCCGGCGTGAAAAAGAGGGTACATTGAACGGCTCCGGTTTCTGTTGCGGGGTCTGTTGACTGGAAGTACGTAGGAACCGTTAGCCATGACCACAATTATGATTACAGTGGTGCCCGCCACAACCGTGGCGGGCGCTTCTGTCCCGACCTCAACAACCTCAACCACAGTGCCTCCTACGACCACCACCATCTAAGTGAAGACATCGGTGTGACCCGACAACGCCCGACAAGAGCGTTCGCCAACCGTTCGTTTAAGCGATTGCAGCGTTCGTTTACAGTCTGAAAACCCCTCCGCTCCATGTGGTGCGAAAGGGGAGGTGAATCCCCGATATACACGGCGACTGACAAGGGTTCAGTATTGTGGTGTCACCCTCGCATAGTCGTGGTGTCCCTCTCGAAGAGCCCGATTTAGCCTGGTCAGGGATGGTCGCCAACAACCCGCTCTTGCCGTCATCCTTCCCTGAGGTCAGCTCTCCAGTGACAGGTCCGCTTTGAGCAGGTTGAGCAGTTTGGCCAAGGTCTGCTCGGCCCCGCTCAAGACCTGATGAACGCTCGCCAGGTTCTCCCAATGCCCGTCGATGAGGATGTAGATGGTTCCATCAAGGCTTTTGACTTGCGGTTCGGCCGCGTCGTACAGGCGAAGAGCCGTGGCAACGCAGTCGATTACCTCGGCCGACCGGTACAGACGACCCTGCAGGTTACGGTATACGGCGAGGGTGGTGTGATGCGACATTGCTTCTCCTCTTTCTAGTCGTATCGAGTTGTGTGGTGGACGATCTGGCCGACGTCGCAGATGACGAGGACTATCAGTCCAAAGGTGAACAGGGCGGGCAATGAGGTAACTGCGGCGAAAGGTAGTACGGTTCATCATTCCCTCTTTATTGGTTGTGATGGTACAAACTCATCGGACGATCTATGGGCTTCATCCAGTTACGTTTCTTCCGTCCGGGGGTGTCGGGTATGGGTGCGTACTCACCAGAGTCAGCGCGGCTGATATACCGGGTTGCCTGAACCGACGGAAAAGTGGTGGACCATGTCCACTGCCCGCACCCGGTAGTCCCGTAGCTTTTCGGTCAATCTGATCCCAATATCGTATTTGGTTATAACTGCACCCCGTGAACTTCATCGCTTCCGACGAGGTAAAACCCGCTTCCGACATTTGCTCCGTTCCATCTACCCGGCTCAGGACCCGCTTAGCAGGCAATTCATGGGAGGGACTCCGGCGTAGCTGGCGAAGCGTGATCCGTTAAAGGACCCGTGGGGGTTTCCGTCTTTGCGAGAGTTATGGGGCAGGCGGACCGGAAGGGACGGGCCATGTCAACCTAGCACGCCTTCCAACCGGTGAGTGAGTCCTGTGGCTGGGTGTTGAATTTTAGTGGGGGAGGCGACAGGGTTCATAATAGATGGCGAGATTCCCACCGAGACAGGTGCCAATTGTCCTTGAGATGGCCACTAGGGGGACGGAGCGGCACAGGTCAGAACCCCTCGTATGACTGCAGAGCGGCTCAACCGATACCGATGGACCGTGGACTCCACAAAGGAAGCTTGCATAGGAGTGACCCGAAGGGTTCGGTGAACCATCCCCGGTTTATCTCGCAGAACCATGCCGCCCTCACAGTGGCAGCGTCAAGGATTCTCTGCGTGCACCTGGTTCGGATCTAGCCTGGTTTTGTGATCGGCGCCCTCACCGCCATTTTGTCTTCATCCTGGTGCGGAGGGGATACACCGCAAGGGCAAACCACAGCCTCGCTAGTGGTTGGAGGAGGGGAGCGATCCGGGGGGAGCTGGCGAGGATGGGGGTGGGGCTCGACGGGGTGTAGCCTTTCCCTCCACACCGGGCAGCGTCAGTCGGCCTCGCCGGCGCGGTGTAGGAACACGTTGGGGTCCGCCGCCCATTCCGCATAGCCTATGCGCCGGTTGTCTGTCAGGTAGTCGATCTTCTCGTCGAGACAGGAGACAAGTGCGGCGTCCTCTATTCCGAGGGTGAAGCCGCCCAGTTCAACTTCGTCGTCCAGGGCGGTGACCGCGAAGGCGCCGCCTGAAGCATTGGCGGCGTCGAGGTTTCCCACTTCGCCCCGTGCCAGGGCGTCTATGCGACCTGCGCGGAGGGCGTCGAGGAGTGCCGGTTCGCCGGTTTCGTCGCCGAGATAGACCACTTGGGGCATGTGCTCTGACGGCGGGTACAGGTGGCGCCTGTCCTCCAGGGCAGGAGATTCGGTGGCGGCGTTGATGGTGTAGTCAGCGCTGCCGTCGGCCGTCACTGTCCCAGCGGGAGTCTCGACCCGGGTTCCGGCCGCAAGCGCTCCGGCGGTGTCCACCAAGCCAGTCAGTTCTAGCAGGCGCCGCTCCCCCGTCGTGTCCGCCAGGGCTCCCACCCGCACATCGCTAGTCAGGTCGGCATGGGAGAAGAAACGCCCCACGTCTTCGGCCCGAACCAGCAGAGACTGTCGGAAATGCACATGACCGGAGGTGAACGAAACGACCTGCTTCCCTGCCGCGTCGCGGGTACGCGAGTCAAGGATGGTGATCCCGCCTCCCACGATGTCGTACTCAGGACCTCCCGAACGCAGCCAGATGTCGTCCCAGGGGCCGATCCCGTGCCGGGTGAACGACAACCCTGCTCCCTCCATCGCTTCCAGGGCGGTCAACAGGTCGGCCTCATAACCCAGATGGGTGTCGAAACCCCGAGAAGACGGGTCAGGATCGGCGCTGTAGCTCACCGGAGCAAAGAAAGCATAGAAGCCAAAGCTCAAAACGCGGCCCTCATCAGTACACGATTCGGACGAGACACCGTTGGGAGAGCAACCAACAAGGAACACAACCAACGCGCCCACAAGGGCAAACCGACAAGAAACGGATAGAGTTTTAGGCCGAATCCCTAGCTCCTCCACTCGGTGTGACCCAACGAAGAGGGCCGAGACACCACGACACCCATTTCATGTCGAACCAGTGGCCACCACCTCATCAACAACAACATTGAGAATGTTCAGCATCATAGCCTTGTCGGTTCCACCAAAGGCGTCCGCTACCGCCCCTGCCCGCGCCCCCTTTGGGAGCTGTCGCAACTCCTTCACAGGGCCTGGTGCCTCAATCAAGTTCGAATGCAAGGGGATCGCACAACTCACCGCAACCCTTGAGGCGAGAATCAACGGTACAGAGCACCCCCTATCTGCTAAACGTTCCCCGTCGGAAGGAACCGGAACAAAGATGTCCGCGTCACGCAGAAGCGGCGTCTTTGCGTAGGCAAAAGCGGCAAGGACTTCTCCCACTCGTTCGATTGCCCTAACTCGTACCTCGGCCACTATAAGGTCGCCCGACTCTCGCTTCACCAAGCGGATCAGCCTGCTGAAAGGGTCAGAACTCGCCGAGTCACATCCAGAGCGATAAGCTGCCGGGCAACCGACGAATGAAATCAGCGGCCCAAACGCGTCGGGCGGTAATGCGGCAGCCTTGGAAACGTTGACGGCCTCAACTGATTTCCCATATTGGACGCAGGTAAGGCTTCTCGGCTCAGAATTCTATAGATCAACTCGTTGCGTTTTGTGCGAGTGTGCGAACAGAGGCCTGCCCGTGGTGTTGGACCGCGAACAACTACGCCACCAGGGGACTTCTCCTAACTTGACCCCCACCACCCATACCAGCAACCGAATCCCAACATTTCGCGAAGGGCCCACAAGTAAGAACGCTTCGCAATAACCTGTCCTAGAGACGTTTTTCCCTTTACGATGCCGGGTTCAGGGATCCTCGGCATCCGCATGGCTCGGTTATCTCCGATCCTTGGAATCTAATCCGAGCCCCTGGGTTCATTTCATCAGCATCGGACCCATTTCCACCAACACGGAGGGTCCTTTGGCGGAGGTACCGCGTCAGGCGTCGGAGGCTACCCGTGGGTCCGGTCCGAACTGGTTGGGGCCGTCGTCTCCCTTCCCGGCCAGCCATACAATCGACCAGATCGCTACGGGCAGCATGCCCAATGCCGACACCACGACACCTATCGCTCCGCCGATCATCATGTCCTCCCCAAACAACGATGCATCCCCGAAACCCAACATTGCCCCCCAGATAAGTGCTCCGGTGCTAACGACCATAATGACGCCCAGAATCACGAAAACCGCGATCCAGAGCGCCAGCCACGAGCCTCTCCTGCCAGTGTCATGAAGCCGACGAGTCGCAACAGCCAGCCCCGGAACCAGCACCGCAAGCGAGAGTATCACACCCAAGCTCGGAACGTCAATGGCATTGCCGACTACGCCGACTATCACTTGACCGATGAACACCGCCAGCACCCACCACCAGTACTCGGACCTCGCAGCCCGGCCCCTGAATACCGCATACTGCCTAAGCACGCTCCCTATGGCATCCGGAAAGCTCATTCTGTCTCCTTTGGTTCGCAGTCCAACTCCACGCGGTCACAGGGAGTATGCAGCCTCGCGTTTCGTTTGGTGGGAGAAACACACGAGGTTAAGCATTCATAGTGTAGGGACTTGCGAACAACTCTTTGGCAAATGTGTTGGAAATGCGTTTCATAACTTAATGACAAAGTCTAGCGGAATTCGTTGGAATCGACCCGAGAAGGTCCCGCTCCTGGGAAATGTGAGTTGGACAACGCCGGTCAGGCCGTACAGGGAACGAAACCGCCCGTTACCACGGTAGCCGACTCGGCCAGCCAGTCATATTGCAAACATTCGCAAACTCATCCTCGACCTCCCCGCCAGCGGCCACGGACTGAGAGGCGTCGTGCCGAGACTTTGCGTGCCAGAAACATACCCACCACCCGCAGCGGCTAATGATGGCCACCCACCTTGTCTAACAGAGGAGCCTGGGCCGGGGGGTGCAGTCGGTTAGCATTGCCCAACGGGGCCGAGGGGCGGGAATCCCTTTTCGCGGGATAGGTACGGGATTTCGCGGCTTGTCCCTCAGATTCGTATTGACCCCGCCATAACTGCGCTGAGTGTTCCGGTTACTGGTTGTCGACCAGGGCGTCCAGGGCGATTCCGATCATCCGGCCCACGGCCTCTCTCACAATCTCTCGATGAGGGTTGTAGCCGGTCATCTCCTCGTCGCGTTCCACCAGGGGGTTGCCGTCCACGGTGAGGATGGCGCCACACTCTCTTCCCACCAGGCCGGCCATTACGAACAGCGCCGCGCATTCCATCTCGACCGCCTTCACTCCTGCCTTCTGCCAGAGGGGAAGGTTGGAGCCGAGGATGTCGTTGGTGTAGAAGACTGCGTTGGTTAGGGTCAGGCCCTCGTGGATGTTCTCGCCTCCCCGGGCCGCTCGACGGAGCGCGGTCACGATATCGGGCGAGGCCACGGCGGGATACCCATCCGGCACCAACTGCGAGCTGAGCCCTTCGTTTCGCACCGCGCCGGTGACGATCACCAGGTGACCGTCCAGGACCTCATCCTGCATGCCTCCGCAACTTCCCGCCCTGATCACCCGACGGACGCCCGCCTGGAACAGTTCGTCGAAGGCAACCGCCGCCCCGGCAGCGCCAACGCCGTGAGAGACCACTCCGACTTCCACCCCGCGATGTTTGCCCACCAGGGTTAGATACTCCCGGAAGTGCCCCAGCTGGACGCGGTCTTCGAATCGGGAGGCCACGCGAAGTGCGCGTTCGGGGTCGCCCACCACCAGCATCCGCTCGGGGATGCTCTCGGCCGCCACGTTCAATACGGGAAGATGCATGTTCTCAAACCACCCTTTCATTTCCGCCGTCGATCGGTATCTGCGCTCCGGTGGTGGCCTCGAACCGGTCGCCCACCAGTTCCGCCACCACGGTCGCCACATGGTTGGAGGTGACTGCCGTTCCCAGCAGATTCCGCCGTTTGTAGGACTCCACGTCCATGTTGTATTGCGAGGCCCGAGCGGCCAGGAGTTCATCATTCCAGATTCCGGTGTCGAACACCGCGTCGGGATTGACTATGTTGACCCGGATGCCGTGGGAGGCCCACTCCAGGGCGGCCACCCGCGCCAACTGGGTGAGAGCCGCCTTGGAAGACGAGTAGGCAGCCGCCCCCGGACCCGGCGCCGGCACATTGCGGGTGGAGACCACCGCCACCCGCCCGCCGGCGGGCGACAGAGACAGGAAGGGATGGACGCCCGAGAGCAGATCGGCCGCCGCATCGACGTTGACCTCCATGGTCTTCCTCCAGGCCGATCGGTCCAGTGCGGCGATCGGTCCGGTTCCGGTGAAGATCCCCGCGCAGATCACCACGATGTCGATCCCTCCGAACCGTTCCACGGCTCTGCGGAGGGCGGCGGCCTGCGCCTGTGGGTCGGTCACGTCGCATTCCACACCCAGCCAGGACGCCGACTCGAAAGCTGTCACCACCGAGGGCGAGAGGTCCAGCCCGGTCACCGCCGCGCCTCGCCGGAGCAACTCCGCTGCGCAGGCCCGCCCGATTCCCGAGGCTGCGCCCGTCACCAGCGCCGCCATTCCGGTCAGTTCGGGGGATGGCCCTTTACGTTTGGGAATTATATACCTAAGTGGCGAAACCGGGTTCTTAGCGTTTCCGGTCTTGGGGATACCGCCACTCCGAGGGTTTCTTCGGCGGGGTGAACAGGACAGCACGGGCGATGTTCTCTGGCGTGTCAGGTATAGGCGGTGGTAGGGGTTTCTCCACGGGACGACCCCGCTTGCGTTTCTTGGATGCGGTCAAAACAGGCTCCCTTGCATTAGCGGCTTGCCGGTGTACGGATTGTTCATCGGGGGAAGGTTGGGGCGGCGGCGGTCAAAGTAGTCGGCTATCGACCAGAGGTTCATACGGTCATATGGCACACCGGAAACATGAATGTTGCCCAGATAGGCATCGGCCCTGGCCTGTGGGCTGCTAATCGGGTCAAGGGTGATGTAACAGCCCACCGCAGCTCTCCGACGGCGAGTGACTCCACAGAACGCACGCAGGCCATCCACAGGCGGACGTTTCCCGCCCTTGACCTGAGCAATGGCTAGGCGGGTAGGCCAGTCGTCCGGTTTGATGCTGAGCGTGGCCCTGCCGTCTATGCCCCCGTCTCCGACCTGGCGAATGTTGGGAGCGAACCCCGGAGCGCGTTGGATGGCCCAAGTCTCGAACCCGAACGGGTCGGAGACGGCCATTCTTGCTGCGGAGCGATAGTCGGCAGGTATCCCATAGGTGGGGATGGTGCGGTCCCCGAGCCGCTGGAGCATGATTTCGATGGCGTGAGAGTCAACATCTATGCCGATCCACCGACGGCCTGCCGCCGCGGATGCGGCTATGGTGGTCCCGCAACCACAAAAGGGATCCAGTACCAAATCCCCCGGTTTGGACGAAGCGCGAATGATCCTGTCCAAGAGCGCCACGGGTTTCTGAGTCGGATAACCCAGCCGCTCTTTGGCGTTCGGGTTGACAGGATTGACGTCGACCCACACAGAATCAACTATGTCTCCCTTGGTGTCATCCAAGTAAATAGTGCGACGGCCTCCCCTGGTCGGGTTTACATCGTCTCGGTACAGTCTCCCATCGGCGTCCTTCTTGAATCGTTTGACGTACTCCGGTTTGTGGGGCAGGTACTGGGTAGAAAAACGGATACGATCGACCGATTTGGCGTAGAACAGCAGGATGTCGTTCTTTTGCGGAAACTTCCTAGCTGTCTTGCGCTTGAACCCTTGGGATCGTTTCCAAACGATCTCGCTTCGGAAGTTCTGGTGGGCAAAGATGGCGTCCATCAGCAGTTTGAGGTAATGCGATGCGGTGGTATCACAGTGGAGATAGATGCTCCCGGTGGGTTTGAGCAGGCGATAGCATTCCTCCAGCCGCTCGGCCATATATGTGAGGTAGGCGAGCATCCCGCACTCGCCCAAGACCCGATGCAGGCCGCTGACGGCATTGTGGGACGGGAGGGCGACCGCTCCCAGATAGCGGTCCAGGCGTTGCGCGGCCTTGGTGTCCCATGTCCAAGTGTCGGTGAACGCCCGATATTGCGCGTCTCCCCCCCCCCTCCCCGGAGAACAGCATGTTGTAATCGGTCTTGCTGTTGAACGGAGGATCAAGATAGATCAGGTCAACGCATTCGGTCGGCCATTCTCTCATCCAGTCCAAACAGTCGCCGTAGTAGAGAGCGTTGTCGGTAGGCGGGGCTAGTGTGCCCATTGTCGGCCTCCGGCAACCAAATCCTCATATCGCAGGCGGCGGCCCACCAGCCCCGCGGCTGTCCATTCCATCTGATCAATCGTGTCAAACGACCGCGTATTGTGACGCCCTGCGAACTCGTTCACATACCTTTGGAGATGCTTGCCGGAGAGACGATGGTAGGTACCGTAATAGCCCCGTTTGAGCATCGCCCAAAACGATTCGACGCCGTTGGTGTGCGCCTTGTCCCGCACGAACTCGCCCACGCTATGGCGGACGGTCTGATGATTCGGTAGCCCCTTGTAGGCGCTGGCGTCGTCGGTGAACACCTCCGCCTCCGGGCTGGTATGCGAACGGGTAAACCCTTGGAGGGTGGGCTTGTCGGTGCGGGCCACCACCGCCGCGGCGACCTGATTCGTGGCCCGGTCTTTAGCACCGACGACCGCGGTCTTGCCTACCGTGCCCCGTCCGAGGTTGGCCCGCTTGTGAGCATGCTTGTTCTTCTCTTTCCCGCCGATGTATGTTTCGTCGACCTCGACCGGCCCCGCGAACACGGCCCCATGATCGTCCCACGCCTCCCGAATGCGATGGGCCAGATGCCACGCGCTCTTTTGAGTGATCCCCAAATCCCGATGCAACTTCATGCTCGACACGCCTTTGATGCTCGTATTGAACAGATAAATCGCTATCGCCCACACCCGATAACCCAACTTGGAAGATTGCATCACGCTACCGGTCTTCGTGGAGAACTTCTTGTTGCAATCGCGGCAACGGAACGGCATGGTTTTGTGCGAGCATTTATCTTGGATGCGGGGACTACCGCATGCCGGGCAGTCTATACCGTTCGGCCACCGCAGGCCCCGAAACCAGGCCTCGGATTTCTCGTCGTCGGGAAACATGGCGAACAGCTCCATGAGGCTGATACCCTGCCGAAACGCCTTACCTGGTGCTTTGATTGCTTTGTCTTCCATATATGGAAGCATAGTGGCGGGGGTGTGACAAAACCCCAGGTCAGGGCGGGGAGTCTTACGGTGACGTAACTACTCGCATGTGATACCGCCTATAATCGCGCGCGCCCTTAAAAGGTGATCGGCCGCCAAGCTAGCCACTCAGCGACCGATCAAACGTTTTCCACCAGCAAGGAGACAACGCGTTGTCCCATAATATACACGCTTGCAGATTCTGTCCAACTTATCCCCACAGGTACCGTCTGCGGATCAAAGCCGCCAACTGGGCGGTCAGGATCGGCTACGCACTACGCCTACTCCGCTAGCCGGTTTCGCCACTTAGGTATATAATTCCCTTACGTTTCAGCTTGGCCTGCTCCAACTCCCAGTACTCCACCTCGAACAGGTCCCCTTCCGGAAGGGCCTGGTATCCGTCCAGGTGATCTTCGGATCTCATCAGGGTCGGCATGGTGTGGTGGTATATGTCCGAAGCGATCCGGGCCGTCCCTGCGGTGTTCCCTACGGTCAGCATTCCGATCTGGGGATCCAGCACCACCCGGGGGGCAGGGTCCAGCATGGTGGTCTCCCCTCGGGCCCGGTGCAGGTTGCGCCGGTAATAGTCCTGGTATTCCTCGGTGTAGGCGGCCACGTCCCGGCCCACCATCGGGACCCGCTTGGTCCGGATGACGTGATCGGGTGTGAGGGGTCCTCGGGTGGCAAGCGACGCCAGGTCCTCTCGGCGAACGAACCCGGCCACCTGCGCGGAACTGTCCCGCACCGAGATCATGGGCCGTCCCGCCGCCTGCGAGATCTCCTTGCGTAACCGGGCCAGCGCCACGGGGTCCACCTCACCCAGTGGCTCCGCGGTGGCGGGCCGGCGGGGAGCATGGGCGTCCAGCCACTGGCTCGCCATGCTGATCAACTCCACGTGGCTGCGGTAGGCCCCCCGGGTGGTCGGCCCGTAGGTGAAGAGGCCGTGGTTCATGAGGACCATGCCGGTGGAGTCGTCACCTCCGGTCGGCCACATGTCCCTGACTTCTCGAGCCAAGTCGAAACCGGGCATCACGTACGGCACGATCAGCACTCCCGGTCCCAGCACCTCCCGCACCCGGTCGGCGCCGTCGGCCAGGTTGGTGAGAGTCACGATGGCGTCGGCGTGGCTGTGAAGAACCGCCCGGTGAGGGATCAGGGCATGGAGCAGCGATTCCACCGACGGCTGGGGAGCGGCCGGGTCGAGCCGCGCCGCCGAAAGTTCTCGCATCATGTCGGTGTCCGACAGGCTCGCAAGTTCCAGCAACCGGTGCAGGCGTTGCAGCGGCAGGGGAGCGAAGCCGCCCTCTTCGATGCTGGCCATGTCCCACCCCGATCCCTTCACCCACAGGGTCTCCACCCGGGCGCCGGTGATGTCCTCGAACGGCGCCTTCACAGAGGAGTTGCCTCCCCCATGCAGCACCATGGACGGATCGGATCCGATCAGACGGGAGCCGTAGACACACTCCGCCAGGCGGTCGGAGGCCGGGGGTGCCTCAACATCGTTCCACAGGTCGGCCATTGAACGTCTCCTCTTCGCCTAGTAGGGGGTGTCCCCGCCGTCGATGCTGATCGCCTGGCCGCGGATGATCAGCGCCTCGTCGGAGAGCAGGAAGGCGACTACCCGTCCCACCTCCACGGGCTTGATCTTGCGCCCCATCTGGGCGGGTCCCATCTGGGCCAGCAGGTCCTCGGCGGGCACATCCATCCGGGGTGAGAGCCAGTCCGCCACCCCGGCCAGCATGGGGGTGTCCACCCCACCGGGGCACACCGCGTTGACGTTGACGTCATCGTCGGCCCACTCCATGGACAGCGAGCGGGTCAGTCCCAGTACCGCCGCCTTCGAGGCGTTGTAGCCGGCCATGTTCGGGTACCCCGCCTTGCCGCAATTGGAGGACACGTTCACCACCGCACCGCCCCCGTGCCGGCGAAGGTGGGCGCCGACCGCCTGGGCGAACACGAACGAGCCGGTGACGTTCACCTCCAGTTGGCGGTTCCAGGCCGCTGCGGAGGCGTCCCAGGCGGTGTCGAGGAACACCACCCCGGCGCAGTTGACCAGGCCGTCCAGGCGTTGGAAGCGCTCGGTGGTCTCTCGCACCACCCGACGGGCGTCGGTGGTGGAGGTGACGTCAGCCGCCAGCGGCAGCGTCCGGTCTTCGCCGGGATCCACCGTCGAAGCCGCCTTCACCGGCGCCGAGAGGTCTACCATCGCCACTCCCCGGGCGCCGTTCTCCAGCAGCGCCGAGGTGACCCCGATCCCCATGCCGCCTCCGGCCCCGCTCACCACATAGACACGATCTTGGAGTCGCATGATCTCTCTCCTCACCAGGTGGGGTGGGCCAGGACGCCTCCATCCACCACCAGGTTGGCGCCGGTTATCCAACGGGCCAGGGGAGATATCAGGAAGAGGCAGGCGTCCGCCACGTCTTCGGGAGTTCCCAGTCTTGTCAACGGTGCCGCCGCCTTCCATCGGACCACGCCCTCGGGCCATTCCTCTTCCACGCCGCTTCGGTGGATCAATCCCGGTGACACCGAGTTGACCCTGATGCCGTGCTTGCCGTACTCCAGGGCGGCGGCCCGGGCGTGCATGATCATGCCCGCTTTGGTGACGGCATAGTGACCGTGCCGGAGGCCGGGTTGGCTTCCCTCGATGGAGGAGATGTGGATCACCGATCCCGGAGCACGACGGGAGATGAGATGAGCCGCCGCCACCTGCGTGAGGCGATGGACGGCGGTCAGGTTGGTGTCCACCATCGTCTGCCACTCCTTGTCGTCCATGTCGGTCATGGAGGCCAGGGTTTGTACGGCGGCGTTGTTCACCACCGCGTCGAGTCTGCCGAATGAGGCCACCGCGGTCTCCACAATCCGTCTCGGGCCGTTTGGGTGGCGAAGATCGGCGGCGACTTCTGCAACCGGGCCGGGGAGAGAATCCAGCAGTGGTCCCAGGGCGGTGGTGCGGGTGTGAGCAACCACCATGGCACCGGTTTGGGACAACCGCCGGACGATTCCCTGTCCGATGCCGCCCCCCGCACCGGTGACCGCCACCACCATCTCCGACAGGTCAAGCATCGCGGCGGGTGAGGGGAGAGTCATGAGAGGTGGTGGCCGCGGGTGAGTTCCAGAACCCGGTCCCCGGCCTGTGGATAGCTACCGGCCAGGTGGGTCCGGTCTCCGAGTTCGAAGCCGTCGGGATCCCACGGAGGGGCCATCGTGGCGCCCACCAGCGTCCAATCGCCCAGGGTGGAGGCGCCCATCCAAACTCCGGCGAGTACGGTCACGCAGGGTCGCTGGCCGTCTGCCAGGTCCTTTCCCAGGGTGGGCTCATCGAACGATCCGTCGGGGCGAAGCAAAAGCATGCCGGCCGGTGCGCCCAGGTAGTGGTGCCATATCTCGGTGGCCTGCAGACGGTGCATGGCGGAGAAGTCGCCGGGCCGCATCAGGAAGTAGATGGCGCTTGCGTGGTCGTCGAGCCAGATCCGGGTCCACATGCCGCCCTCTTCGGGAAGGGGTTCCAGGCTCAGTGCCGCGATCACTTCGTCGGCGTTCATCCCGCCAGGCGGACGGCGCGGCGCGCCACGTCTCTTCCCACTGCCTCGACATCCACCGTGAGCACCTCGCCCTCCGCCATCACCTGCCTGCCCCCCACCCAGGAGGAGTGCACCGCCGCCGGGGTGCCCGACCACACCAGTCGAGAGATGAGGTCGTCTTCGTCGGGGATCACCGGGCCGAAGGCCGGGCCGCCGGTGGAGACCGCGATCATGTCGGCCGGGCTTCCGGGAGCCAGACGTCCCAGGTCGGGCCGGCGTATGGCGTCGGCCGCTTCCCTGGTGACCATCGCCAGGGCGTCGTGAGGCAGGAGCGCCGCGGCGTCCTGCGAGCGGATCCGGGCCAGGCGCAGCGCCATTCGCATCTCCTCGAACATGTCGAGCCGGTGATGGGAGGCCGGCCCGTCGGTGGCGATCCCCACCGGAATCCCGGCCGCCCGCATCTGTTGCACTGCGGCGATGCCGGAGGCGTGCTTGCCGTTGGAGCACGGGCAGTGGGCCACCCCGGCGCCCGCCTCGGCGAGTATGGCGATGTCGTCGGGCGAGATCCACACCGAGTGGGCGGCCACCGTGGGCGAGTCCAGCATGCCTATCTCCGCCAGGAAGGCGGTGGCCGACATGCCGGTCTGCTTGCGGACCGCCTCCACCTCCCACTGCTGTTCGTCGACATGGATGTGGATCAACATCTGGTGGGCGGCGGCCGCTTCGGCGACGTCCCGCAGGCTCTGCTGCGACAGCGAGTACACGGCGTGGGGACCGATTCCCACCTGGATCAGGTCGCTTCCCTCCCAACGGCCGACCAGTTCGGTCATCTGATTCAACTGATGCTCCCAGGAGCCGAACAGTCCACTCAGCTTGGCGTCTTCAATGAGAGGAGCGGTGACCACGCACCGCAGTCCCGCCCACGCCGCTCCGGCTGCCACCGCCTCGCCGTAGAAGTACATCTCCATCGAGGTGGTTACTCCGCCCGACAGCAGTTCCGCGGCGCCCGCCGCCATCCCCGTCTCCACGTCCTCGGGGGTCAAACGGGCCTCCCGAGGCCACATCACCTCGTGCAGCCACCGGTCCACCGGCAGGTTCTCTCCCGCCCCTCGCAATAGAACCATGGGGGTGTGACAGTGGATGTTCACCATTCCGGGAAGCAACACGCCCTCCACCCGTTCGATGGTGGCCTCGGCTCGAGAGGGGGCGTCCTCGGCATTGCCAACCCAAACCACCTTTCCCTCTGCCACGTCGACCACGCCAGGAGAGTGGATCGAGCCTTCGGAGTCCATGGTGATCAGATGATCCGCCATATACCGATTCGTCTGTGTCATCCCGTTATAGGCTAGAGGCTTGCCATGCAACTGAGTAACGAACCAACATCACTGGAGACAGTGGAGTGGGAAGACGGTGTGGTGAAGATGATCGACCAGACCCGTCTGCCCCAGGAACTGGTCATCCTGGACATCTCAGACATCCCCACCCTGGTGGCGGCGATCCAGAGGCTCTCGGTGCGCGGGGCCCCGGCCATCGGGGTGGCGGGCGCCTACGGGGTGGCCCTGGCAGTGCACCTGCACGGCACTGACGGCCCGGAACTGGAGGAGGCGATCGGTGTCCTGCGGGCGGCCCGTCCCACCGCTGTCAACCTTGCCAAGATGGTCGACCGGACCGCGGCCCTGGTGTCCCTGGGCCTGGAGAGGGTGCTGGAGGAGGCTCATCTGATCCGCGACGAGGAGTTGCGCGCCTCCATCTCCATGGGGGAGTACGGCGCCGATCTGGCCGACGAACTCATCGGCGACGCCGCGGCGCGGACCATGACCATCTGCAATACGGGCGGTCTGGCCACCGTCGCCCGAGGGACGGCGCTGGCCGTCATTCAGACCCTCCACGAACGGGGACGCCTGGAGATGGCGCTTCCCGTGGAGACCCGTCCCCTGCTGCAGGGAGGGCGTCTCACCACTTGGGAGTTGTCCCGGATGGGGGCGCCTTTCCGGTTGCTGGTGGACGGCGCCGGACCGTTTCTTCTGGCCCGGGGCGAAGCCAACCTAGTGTTTGCGGGCGCCGACCGGGTGGCCGCCAACGGCGATGTCGCCAACAAGATCGGAACTTTCAGCCTGGCTCTGGCCTCCCGCCACGCCGGGGTGCCGTTCATCGTGGTGGCGCCCGAGTCGACCATCGACATGGACACCCCGTCAGGGTCCCAGATAGAGATCGAAGACCGGGGTTCCGACGAGGTGGTCTCCGTAAGAGGGGTGGAGGTGGCTCCTCCCGGCGCCGAGGCGCTCAATCCGGCTTTTGACATCACTCCCGTAGAGTTCATAACCGCCATCGTGACCGATCGCAGAATCATCAGGCCCGATCAGGGCCAGAGCCCCCATACCGTTCCCCTGGGGGAACTGAAGCAATCCCACCCCGGGGGTACTTGACACACCAAGGAGGTAATCCCATGAAGAACCGCAAGATGACCCTCGGCATCTGCGCGATGCTGACCCTGGCCCTGCTGGCCTCGGCCTGCGGCGGCGAGGAAGAGGCCGAAGCGGACGGGCCCAGCCTGATCTATGTGACTCCCAACCCGATCGGGGTCAACAAGTTCCTCGAACTGGGGCAGGTAGGGACCCAAAGGGTGGCCGATGAACTGGGCGGCGCCTGGAAGACCTTCGAGTCCACCAACGACTCCGACCGCCGGGCCAACATCGAGGCGGCCATCGACGAGGCGCCCGACGTGGTGGTGCTGACCACCTTCACCCTGGTGGAGTTGGCCGATGAACTGTCCAAGGCCAACCCCGACCAGAAGTTCATCCTGATCGACGCCTGTCCCGACGAACCCGCCGCCAACCTGCACTGCGGAGTGTTCCGCGAGCACGAGGGCGCCTACCTGCTGGGCATCATGGCGGGCCATCTCAGCCAGGCCAAGGAGATCGGTTCGGTGGTGGCGCTGGACATCCCGTTCCTGCACCGCTGGTCGGACAGCTTCGCGCTGGGCGCCCAGAGCATCGACCCCTCGATCACCGACACGCAGGTGTTCATCGGGGGCGACAATCCCTTCTCCGATCCCGCCCGAGCCAAGGAGCAAGCCCTGGCGGTGGCCGCCAGGGGCGCCGATCACATCTTCGCGGTGGGCGCCGGCTCCAACGGCGGCATCTTCGAAGCAGCCGTCCAGGAGGGATTCCTGAGCTACGGCGTCGATGTCAACCAGTGCCCCGAGGCGCCCGGTCACATCGTCGACAACAACCTCAAGCTGGTGGATGTCCTGGTGGAGCAGTTGGCCAAACAGGTCATTGACGGCACCGCCGGCCCGGTGGTGGCCTTCGGCCTGGCCGAGGGCGGCACCGGTGTGGTTGCGCTGTCCTCCGACGAGGAACTGGCCGATAGCCAGTGCGTGATCGCCGACCATCCCGACATCGTGGCTGCAGTCCGCGAGGCCCGGGACGGCATCGTGGCAGGCGACATCGTGGTCCCCGACCCCCTGTTCGGTTGATTACTTGACATTGGAGCTGGAACTTCGCGGGATAACCAAGCGGTACCCCGGCGTTCTCGCCAACGACGCCGTCGACCTGGCGGTGCGTCCCGCGCAGATCCATGCCATCGTAGGAGAGAACGGGGCGGGCAAGACCACCCTGATGTCGCTTCTGTACGGGCTGTTCCCCCCCGACGAGGGGGAGATCTTCATCCGGGGGGAACCGGTCCGCTTCTCATCAGCCTTGGACGCCATCGCCGCCGGGCTGGGGATGGTGCACCAGTCCTTCAAGCTGTTTCCCACCCTCAGCGTGGCCGACAACGTGGTGTTCCGCCACGAGCCCACCCGTCGCGGTCTCATCGACCGGGCGGCCAGCGCCGCCCGGGTCCGGGACCTGGCCGATCGGTACGGCCTGGCGGTGGACCCCGAGGCGGCGGTGGAGGATCTTGCCGTGGGGGTGCTGCAACGGGTCGAGATACTGAAGGCCCTCTACCGCGACGCCCAGGTCCTGATCCTGGACGAGCCCACCGCGGTGCTCACTCCCCAGGAGCGCGACCAACTCTTCGAGGTGATCAGGCGGCTGCGGGACGCGGGACGCACCATTTTGTTCATAACCCACAAGCTGGGTGAGGTGATGGCCATCTCCGACCGGGTGACGGTGCTGCGCAACGGGCGGGCGGTGGCCCATCTGGTGACCGCGGAGACCAATCCGGCCGAGATCACCCTGCACATGACCGGCCGGGCGGTCGACCTGGACCGCAGGGCTCCCGAACACGACCCCGACCAATTGGTCCTGGAGGTCAGCAACCTGACCGTGCGGGGAGGGCATGGACGCCCGGTGGTGGAAGACGCCAGCTTCGGGGTCAGGTCGGGCGAGATAGTGGGCATCGCCGGCGTGGCGGGGAACGGGCAGAGCGAGTTGATCGAAGCCCTGTGCGGGCTGCGGGAGACCGATGCCGGGTCGGTCACCCTTTCGGGGCGGGACATCAGCGATGCCGATGTTGCGGAGAGGCGAGCGGCCGGACTGGCGTACATACCGGAGGACCGCTACGGGGTGGGCACCACCCGCCAGGCCTCGGTCTCCGAGAACCTGCTGATGGGCCATCAACGTCAACCGAGGATCCAGCAAAAGGGCTGGTTTGACCGGGAGGCGGTGGTGGGGCTGACCCGCCGCCTGGTGGAAGTCTTCGGGATCAAGGTGGGTTCGGTTTCCGGCCCGGTCTCCAACCTCTCGGGCGGCAACCTGCAGAAGGTGGTGGTGGCCCGGGAGATGGAGCACGGCACTGCTCTTCTCATCGCGGAGCAGCCCACCCGTGGTCTCGACATCGGCGCCATCGAGTTTGTTCACAGCCAGTTGATCGCCTATCGCGACCAGGGAGGGGCGGTGCTGATGGTGTCGGCCGAACTGTCGGAGATCCTGGCGCTGAGCACCCGGATCCTGGTGATGTTCGAAGGGCGTATCGTGGCCAGCCTCGATCCCCGCCGGGTCGCCGAGCCCGAGATCGGCCTGTACATGACCGGAGCGCACACGGAGGCGGCGGTTGCCTAGGAGGTTCTTGGACGAACTGCGGAGCCTGAGCCAGCGGGCCCTGGTGAGCCCGGTGACGTTCTCTCTGCTGTTCGCCTTCGCCCTGGCCGCCGCCATCGTCGCCATCACCGGAGGCGATCCACTGGCGGCAGGGGAGGAGATGTTCACCGGAGCGGTGACCGGTTCGGGTTTGCGCAACACCCTGGGCAGGGCCATCCCCATAATCGGCATGGCTCTGGCCGTCTCCATCGCCTTCCGATCAGGAATCATCAACCTGGGAGGAGAGGGCCAGATGGTGATCGGCGGCCTGGCGGGAACGATCGTGGCCATCTACCTGCCCGGTCCGGGGTTCTTGATCGTCCCCACCGCCATGGTCGCCGGAGCCGTGGTGGGCGCCTTGTGGGCCATGCTTCCCGCCTACGGGCAGACCAAGCTGCGGCTTCCCATTCTCATTACCAGCCTTCTCCTCAATTACGTGGCCCGGGCCATCACCGGATACCTGGTGCGGTTCCCACTGTCGGATGTCTCGGTGACCCTGGCCACCACCCGCCAGGTCCCCGAGACCGCCCGGATGCCGAAGATGCCCATATTCGGAGGGGTGAGCCTGTCCTTGATCCTTGTCATCCTGCTGGTGGTGTTGCTCTGGTTGGTCTACACCCGCACCGTGGTGGGTTACGAGACGCAGATGGCCGGGTTCAACATGCGCTCTGCCCGTTACGGAGGGATCGATGTGGAGCAGCGGACGGTTCAGGTGATGGTGGTGGGTGGCGCGATCGGGGGACTGATCGGAACTCATCTCATCATCGGCGAGGCCCTGCGCTTCATTGACGGCGAACTGGTGCTGAGCGGCTTTGCCTGGACCGGTCTCCTGGTGGCGCTGCTGGCGGTGAACCGCCCCATCCCCATCTTCGTCACGGGACTGTTCTTCTCCGGTCTGCAGATCGGAGGCCTGGCCATGCAGCGCAACGCCGGGGTGTCGTGGCGTCTCTCCCAGGTGCTGCAGGCGGTGGTGATCGTGGCGGTGGCCTGCCGTCTCGCCATCCGGCGCAGTGACCGCCCCACGGCAGAAGCGGGCGAAACCGAGGCGGCGGGGTTGGGGGAGGTCTGATGTTCGAGCAGATCTTCGACACCGCCCTGTTCGACTCGGCCACCCGGGCGATGATTCCCATCCTGCTGGCGGCGCTGGGTGGGATGATCTGCGAGAGGGCCGGGGTTTTCCAGATCGCCCTGGAGGGGATCATGCTGGCGGGGGCCTTCGCGGCGGTGGCCGGTTCCTATCTGGCTCTCAGTTCCGGCGTGGGGGTGATCTTCGGGATGGCGGCCGGGATGCTGATAGCCCTGGCTCTCGCCTACGGCACGGTGACTCGCCGCGGCGATTCCATCGTGCTGGGGATAGCTCTGAACCTGCTGGCGATGGGTCTCACCGGGTTCTTGCTGCCGCAGCTTTTCGATGTGCGGGGGGTCTTCCAGCACCCCCGCATCGACGGATTGGACAGGATCGCCATTCCGGGTCTGTCGCAGATCCCATGGGTCGGACCGGTGCTGTTCGACAACACCATCCCCACCTACCTGGCGCTTTTGTTGGTGCCGGCCCTGTGGGTGTTCCTGTTCCGCTCTCCGATCGGCTTGCGTCTGCGGGGGGTTGGTGAGCGGCCCCTGGCTGCGGAGACTCTCGGGGTGAGTCCGACCGTCTACAAATACGGAGCGGTTCTGGCCTCCGGCGCCCTGGCCGGGATGGCCGGTGCTCAACTTTCATTGGGCAACGTGGTGCAGTTCGCCGAGAACATGTCGAGCGGCCGGGGATGGGTGGCGGTGGTGGCGGTGATGCTGGGCCGGGCCCATCCGGTGGGTGTGGTCGGCGCATGTGCCCTGTTCGCCCTGGCCGAGGCGCTCGGCTTCCGCTTCCAGGGCAACGGTCTCCCGGTGCAGATAACCGATGCGCTGCCCTTCGTGGTGACCCTCATAGCCCTGGTGGTCGCCCGAAAGCGCTTCGCTCGTCTCCTGGACCTGACCACCGCGGGTTGATCGGAGTTCAATGGGATACCCGACCGAGTTGAGATCCGGGGGAGCACTCCGGTGAGCAGCAGGATGCTCTGGGAGCGCTTGGAGAAGCGGTTGCATCGCCAGGTCGAGGACTTCGCCGGGGTGGCGGGGGTCTCGGTGCTGGACCTGGAACGTGGAGACGCGGTGTCGGTACGTGGCAATGAGGAGTTCCCCACGGCGTCCACCATCAAGATTCACATCTTGACACAGTTGCTGAGCCGTGCCGGCAGGGGTGAGGTAGACCTTGCAGACCGCGTCAGGATCAAACCGCAGATGCGCGGAACCGGCAGTGGAGTCCTGCACTACCTGGAGGGTGAGCCCGAGTTGTCAGTGCTGGACGTGGCCATCCTGATGATCATCGTGTCGGACAACACGGCCACCAACCTGTGCATCGACTGGGCGGGCATGGAGGCGACGAACTCATTGTTGGGTGACATGGGCCTGACCGCCACGAAGTTGAGGCGCAAGATGATGGACAGCGAGGCCATTCACCGGGGCGAGGAGAATGTCTCCACGCCCAACGAACTGGTCGCCATGCTGCAGATGCTGTATCAGGGCAAGCCGTCATCGGAGGTGGCGGAGCAGGTCCTGAGGATCATCGGCAAGCCCAAGTCCACGCCGTTGAATCGCGCCATACCGTCGGATCTGGCGGTTGCGAACAAATCGGGCGGCATGGAACGGGTCCGCTGCGATGCCGGGATCGTGTTCCTGGAACACCGACCCTACGCTATCGCGGTGATGACCAAGTTCGCCCTGGAGGACGTCACCCGCCAGGAGGCCTTCATCGTGGACGTGGCGCGGGAGGTGCACCTCACGATGGTGGCGCTGGACAGCACCAACGACTTCGGACTGGGCGTCCTCAAGTTCACGGGTTACTAGCGACGGCGCCGCTTCCGGCGTGCCGCCTCTTCTTCTGAGTTCACCGGCGTTGTCCTCGGTGGCGGTGTGTGCCATGGTGGTTGCCGGAGAAGGTTCCTCGCCCTCGGATTGCGACCCAACCGGGATGACTATTCTCAGCTACGGCTGAAGCTATGTTGGGAGCGGCCGTACTTTTCATTTATATCTTTGCTCTGGCGGTAGGCTTCCCGCTGTTGCTGGTATTCGCTTTCGGAGGTGAATTGGGAGCGGATACCGACACCGGTTCGGATGGAGGCTTCTTTTCCTGGATCTCGCTCAGCGCGGTATCCTTCGGCGCGGTGTTCTTCGGACTTACGGGTCTGATCACGGTCTGGGTGGGCCTCTCCGCGCTGCCAGGGGTGTTGGTCGCCGCCGGAGTGGGTGTGCTGGGAGCATCCTTCCACAACGCCCTGTTCGGCTGGCTGCGCCGCACCGAGGCGTCCAGCGAGGTCACCAACCAGGATCTGGTGGGCTCGAGGGCCTTGGTGGTGTTGGAAGTGTCCACCGATCACCGGGGGCAGGTGGTCCTCGATGCGGCCGGGGCGCGCCATCGGATCAGCGCCGCGCCTGCCAACTCGGAGGATGTATTGAAAAAGGGCGAGAGGGTCGCCATCGTGGGGGTGGACGGCGCCATCGCTCTTGTAGAAAGTCTCGAAGAAAAAAAGGAACGTGAATAATGATTGATAGCTCGCTTCTGCCGGTGGTTGCCGGTGTCGCACTGGCTCTGGTGGTGTTGATCCTGATCCTCATCATCAAATCTCTGATAATCATCTGCCCGCCCAACCGCGTAGCGGTCATTTCCGGCCGCAAGAGGGCGCTGTCTGACGGGCGGATGGTGGGATACCGCCTGCTGCAGGGGGGAAGGACGATCCGGATCCCCCTGATCGAACGGGTGCAGTGGATGAATCTGAACACCATTCCGCTGGAGGTGGCGGTCACCAACGCCTATTCGCGGGGGACTATCCCTCTCAACGTGGCGGGCATCGCCAATGTCAAAGTCTCCAGCCGCGAGGGTCTGCTGGAGAATGCCGCCGAGCGGTTCCTGGGGCGTTCCAGCGCTCAGATCGGACAGATCGCCAAGGAGACACTGGAGGCCAACCTCAGGGGCGTGTTGGCCACCCTGTCGCCGGAGGAAGTGAACGAGGACCGGCTCAAGTTCTCCCAGCAGTTGATTGACGAAGCGGACGACGACATCAAGACCCTGGGATTGGAACTGGACGTCCTCAAGATCCAGAATGTCACCGATGATGTCAGTTACTTGACCTCGGTGGGGCGTCGATTGACGGCCAAAGTCGTACGGGACGCCCGCGTGGCCGAAGCCGAACGCAAGGCCGAAGCGGAGCAGGCAGAGGCCAATGCGCGGCAGCTGGGGCAGATCGCCGGCATCGAGGCGGACAAGAACATCGTGGTGGAACGCAACGCCTTGCGGGTTCGCACCGCCGAGTTGGAAGCCGTTTCCAACGCTCGCGAAGAAGAGGCTTTGGTGGCGGGAGACGTCGCCAAGGTGGTGGCCAGCCAGGAGTTGGAGGGCCAGCGCATCGAGCTTGAGAAGCGGCGAGTGGAAGCGGCGGTGGTGGTTCCTGCCCGAGCCGATCTGGAGGCTCAGCAGTTGCTGGCCCGAGCCGAAGCAGCGTCCATCATCGAGGACGGGAGAGCCCAAGTGGAGGTGTTCAAGCTCCTCACCGACCAGTACCAGGCAGCCGGAAAGGACGGCCACCATGTGCTGGTTCTCAACATGCTGCCCGAACTGATCGACAAGATCGTCGCCACGGTGCAAGGAGTCAACATCGACCGGGTGGCAGTGGTGGACTCCAACAGCGAGCGGGGCGGAAGCGGCGGGGGCATACCCGGCCTCGTGTCGCAACTGCCCGCCGCACTGGTTGCTCTCACCGAGCAGATAGACGCCGCAACCGGAGTGGACATCCTGGGTTCGCTGCGCCGCAGTGATTCAGAAGAGAACGAGGACGACGAGCCGGCCTAACAGTTCACCTTCGTCGGGTCACAACTGCTGACAGGACGTTTCTTCGGTAAGGCCGGATAAGTCCGGAATAAAGTGTGGAATAGCGAGGTACCGCTAGCCCCTCCCGCCACGGAAGAGGTCGCGAAAATCCGGCCTTGAGGGCCCACCCCGCCTCCACCGTGCCATGGGTCGAACGGGCTCTGCCCAGGCTTGACAGAGCGTTACTGGTTCAATTTGAGCCGTCAGTGAGCCGGGCAATACCGGCGGATGTTCCTATCTGGCTTGTGACACCAGCTGCCATCGCAGGGTTAGCTTGACCATTAAGGGACTGATGCACGCGAGCGAAGTTGTTAACCACGTGCTCAGTGCTGCTGCCCTGAGCTCCAGTCAACTTGGCTTTAAAAAAGGCACGACCGAACCCCAGGTCACACTGGATATTCGTAGTGGCATCACTGTTATTCTGCTAAGGTGACGGATCAAAGGCAAAGTCATCTGACCGTGAAGGGAACCGGCATGCACTACTACTTTTCCCCACCACATTTCTCCTTGCCAATCTGGTGATCCAACACCGCAGAAATGCGGCATACTTGCTCTAAGGGCAAACCCACCAAAGGAGGCATTGTGGATCATCGACTTGTTGAGCTAGTAGGCATGATATCCGACGACCCGTACATCACACCGGAACAGGTCATGGAACAGATGAAACTGGAACCCAGCGAGTTCTGGGATCTGGTTGACGAACTCCAAACCCACATCGAGGCAGGACGTCCCATTCCCCGTCGGCGCACCAAGACCACCTGGAGAGACGTTCTGGCCTATGGATGACTGGCCGGCTTGGACGCTAGTCACACTAGGAGCCATCATCGGTGGGGGGGCTGGCAATATCATTACTGGGCTCTTTGGACTACGGACACACCGTGCCCAAGCCACACGGGCAATGGTTGAAGCTCAAAGTACCGTAATTCGCGATCTGGCCTTTGCGTATGACCTAGTGACACAACAGCCAGAGATCGTTAGATGGATCAAATGGGCACAAAAAGCCAGACCTCCCACAACCTGACGTCCTGTAACCCCACCCGTCGCTTCGGTTTATGTCATGGTCGAGACGCCATACAGGACCGCTGATCCATTACCCGGTGGGGCTAGCCCCCAGCCCCACCTTCAAACTGAACCAGGAGGCCCTCACTCATCCAAGCATTCTGTCAACCACGTCCCTGGGAAGTACACTTAGCGGAACCGTCTCGGTGTTTTGGCTCCTACCACGATGGGTGGTTGCTGTGACAAAGGCAACCACCAGGGCCAGGTGTTTTTGACACCTTCCCCACTGTTCGAAGGAGGGTTGTCGAAAGCAAGAGCCGAACAGGGCCTCTGTTTGGCTAGTGCCCGGTCAGGGACTCCCGGGTTTGCCGGTCGTCGGGGCCCGCTTCGAACACCACGCTTTGGCGGGTGGCCTCGGTATCGGTGGAGTCGAGGTGCTCATGGATCACCACCCGGGATGCTCCGCAGTCGCCGAACTCGTCGCAGGCGAGTATTCCGCTCACTCCGTGGAACCCCGAGAGGTTGTCGAGGTACTCCCGGAGTCCCGCTCGGTCGATTACCAGGGTGCTGTCTTCGGCGCGGATGTAGGAAGCGGCGGTCACGGCGTCCAGGAGCAGCACGGTGGCGTCGTAGGCATGACCCCAGAAGGCGTTGGTGGGAGGCTGTCCCTCGACCTCCTCCAGCCGGGCCTTCAGTTGTGGTGCGCTCACTCCGGTGCTCTGGTTGGTGTTGTCCCCGAGGCGGGCATCGGGACCGGAGACAAACATGCCCTCGGTCTCGGGCAGCGACAGGAACTGGTCGCTCAGCAGACCGTCGGCGGCTGCCAATACCGTGTCCGCGAAGGCGGGCATCTCGGCCGCCTGCTCCACCAGGAAACCTCCGGTGGGGAAGAAGATCGGAAAGAACAGGGCCTCCGGCTCGCCCTCCGCTATCTCGGTCAGCACGGGTACCAGATCCTCGTCCTTGCGATCGACCTCCCAGGTGCCGGTGATCACCCCTCCGTGCTCTTCAAAGGCGTCGGAAAAAGCGGTCGCCAGACCCATCGTGTACGGTCCTCCGTCGTGGACGACGGCGGCGCTGGACACCCCCTCACCATAGAGGAAGTGCGCCACCGCCTCGCCCTGGATCAGGTCGTTGTGGGCGGTCCGGTAGTAACCGGGGAAGTGGCTGCCGCCCTCGTTTCCGGCCAGGTCCGAGGTCAGCGACGGGGCCGTGTTGGAGGGCGAGATCAGCACCAGGCCGGCGCTGGTGAGAAGCGGTGAGGCCTCTGCTGCCGCCGCCGAGCAGTTGGTGCCTACCACTCCCACCACGTCTCCCTCCGCGATGACCAGCGATCCGGTGATCATCCCCCCTTCGGGTGAGCACATGTCATCGAGTCCCACTCCCAGGTTGACGTCGAATCCGTGGATGGTGCCGTAGTCCTCCACCGCGAACACGATGGCCTTCTCTGCGGAGTTTCCCAGCAGGGCGATGTCGCCGGGGTTGGTGTAGACCGACCGGATCTGGACTGCCTCGCCGGGGGCCACCTCCACGGTCCCCAGCGACCCGTCACCCAGGTATTCCACCGGGGTGTCCTCACTGCCGCAGGCTGCGGCCGCCAGGCCCACCACCGCCAGCACCGCCACCAGGAGCCGGGGAGCCGAATGGCTACGGCTTGGTAAAAGTTTCAACATAAGTGAAGGGAAACAATAGTTGGTCTCCCTCACTTAATGAAGGATCTGGCTCAGAGGTCGGCTTTCTCCCGGGCTTCTTCGTATTGATGCAGGGCGACCAGAAAGCCTATGAACACCACGGCGGACACCACCGTGAACGCAATGGGGATGATCCGCACCTCGAAGGCGTTGAGACCTTCGATGTTGACCGGCCGGGGGCCCCGGGGCGCGTACAGCACGAACAACAGGCTCCCGATAGTCATCCAGGCCGCGGTGCCGGCGCCGGTAACCAGGAAAGCCAGTTTCTTGCCCAGGTTGGTGTAGTTCAGCAGGTAGATGGTGCCGTAGAAGACCAGGATCGCCGTCACCAGCAGGATGATCCCGGTGACGAACAGATTGGCCGAGAGCAGGGAGCGGAACAGTTCGCGCATGTCTAGGTCCCCTTACCGTTGAGATCAGCAGCCCACAGGTACTCCACCAGCAGGTCCAGGTCATCGGAGGACAGCACCGCTCCGAAGGCGGGCATCTGCCCGTTCCCGAACCCGTTCACCCCGTAGGGTTGGTCCGCCACCGCTCCCACCAGCAGGAACTCGCGGAGGTTGTCCCTGGTCAGGAACTGGACCCGGGGCCGGCCCTTCCAGACCGCCGGTCCGAACCCTCCCGAGCCGGGCTGGCTGGCGTAGGGTGTTCCCGCTGACCAGCCGGAGGTGTGACAACGGGAGCAGTATCCGGTGAACACCCCCACCGCCCGGGTGGCGCTGTCCAGGTCGCCGCTGAAAGCAACGTCGGCCACGCCCTGGAGGTCTATCTCCCAATTGCGGTGTTGATCGGCGGCCAGCAGTTCCTCCAGCCCCTCACGGGCCGGAACCAGCAGGCGTTCGGCGTTCTCGGTTTGCACCAAAAGGTTGATGGAGGCGGCTTCCATGCCGGAGATGGCGGTGGCGGCGGCCTGGTCGTCGGAGACGCCCCCGCCCGAGGATGCCCGTTGCGGGTCGAGATTGACCACGGTCAGGGTGCTGGGCCGAAGGGCGGTGCGCGCCAGGGCAAGCTCGGCGGTGAGCACCCGCTCCGCCCGGTCGGACAGCCCGTCCCCGTCGGAATCATCCTCGTCCTCGGCTTGCAGCGCCGTTCGGATCGATTGCATTCGCAGTTCCAGGATGGGCGCCCGGGGTATCACCTTCTGCAGTTCGGAGATGGCATGGTCGGCCACGTCCGCATCGGGACGCCCGTCGGTGGCGGGGTTCTGCGGATCGAATGTCAGCGCCTCGATCTCGGCGATGTCGAACAGTGCCGCGGCGGCGGCGGTCAGTTCGGAGATCGCCACCTCCGAGGCGTCGGAGAGGCTGTCGCCGTCGCGGTCGATTCCTCGGCTGGAGCCCTCCCGGGTCTGGCGGGCCAATTCCACCAGGTTGGCCATCGTGTCGGCATAGCGCGGAGCGTTCTCGATGTCGGCGATCAACTGCCGATGCTCGATGATGGCCCGCTCCAAGGCCTGGCCGGCGTTCTCCAGCAGGCTCAGCTGACCGGTTACGATGGTGTCGGTCTTGCGGAGGCTCTCCTGCTGGGAGACCTGGATGCTCTCGAGGTAGTTGACGATGTCGAAGATCTGCTGCTCGTTCATGGGCCCGCCTCCCACGGTGCCCCATGGAGGCATCGGAGAGTTGCCCCGGCCGTAGGTGACCCAGTAGGTGATGATGTCGCGGTCATACCGCATGAATATGTCGTCCAGGGCGGGCGCCGACCAGGAGACGCTCACTCCCGTGCGCTTCTCCACGTAGCTGGCGACTCCTCCCACGCCGTTGGGGCCGTGACAGCTCCAGCAGTCCGCTTCACCCGGTCCCACCAGTTCGGCGCCCCTCTCCACCGACTCCTCATGGAACTGGTCTACGAAGCTGTCCTGTCGGTCGGTCTCGGTGAGGTAGTAGACCGCCAGCCCCACCGCCAAGAACGCCGAGAGCAGCACGGCGCCCTGCTGGATGCGTTCCAGCCGGCGGGTTTCCAAGGCGTCGTCGGTGACTCCCGGCGCCTGGTTGGGCGGGATGCCCTCGCGGCGGCGGGAGCGCAAGGCGGCCACTCCCAGAAAGGAGAGCCAGATAACGGCTCCCACCATCACCAGGGTGATTACCAGCGTTGAATCCACGAATACTCCCCTAGATGCAGGAAGGGCCTTGGGGATAGGACACCGACTGGGCGATGGCCCGTGGAGTCTCCACGATCGTCCCGGTCTGGATGATCAGACGCCCGGCGTCCGTCACGTGGACCGCGAAGCGATCCAGGTTGCGAGGGGCCGGTCCGGCGAAGTACTCCCCGATGGAGTTGTACTTGGAGCCGTGGCAGGGACACTCGAAACCTTGGGAGTCTCCACACCACGGCACCCGGCATCCCAGGTGCACGCATCGCTGGTAGAGCGCCATCAGGCCGCCGGCCACCAGGTCCTTGTCGGTGAGGTCCTGGCTCACCTCCGCAGGCGCCGGCACCACATAGGCGCGGGCGTCGGGGATGAAGGCCGGGGTGATCAGCCCGGCGGCGTCGGTCATCTCGGGAATCAGGTCGGCGGCGTTCCCGGCGTCCACGTCGCTTCCGAATCCTCCGCTGATCTTGGGCCACAAGAAAGCCAGGATCTCGATGCCCATGATCCCGAACCAGGCCACCGACATGGCCGCCAGCGACCGGTTGAAGAACTGCCGTCGGGTCACCCCCACCTCCTCGGGGGAGGCCTCTACGATCACCTGCGACTCGGTGATGGGCGCCAGCGCCTCCGTCACATGGGAGGGCTCGGGTTCGACCACGGCCTCTTGCGGTTCGGCCTGGTCCTCTTCGTCGACCTCGGTGGGAACCACGATTTCCATGGTGGGAGTGGAGCGATCGGTCTGGCGAGCGCGTCGTTCCACCCTCTTGGGCCACAGCGAGGAAGCGTCCGGCTCGGCCCGGCGGAAGGCGATGGTGAACGCGCCGACCGCGGCGGCGATCGCCACCGCCGCCACTCCGATGATGATCAGCTCCACGCCGCCCATCACACCCACCTGACCCGGTTATCGGGCATCAATGCCCCCCAAAGTCAACCCAGTCCTTCAAGTCGTCGAAGAAGACGCCGTCCACCCATGGGTAGGCGAAGTTGAATCCCGGTCCTCGGAACAGCACTCCCAGGATGGTGAGCGTGGCCGACCCGGTCAAAAAGATGGTGTAGAGCATGATGGCCAGTTTGCGGTCCGACGGCCGGGTGGAAGGGTTGCGGTCGATGTAGGGGATCATCATGAATCCCACGATCCCGATCACGGTGGGCACGGTCACCCCGGCGATCTGAGGGTCGAAGTAGGAGAGCATCTCCTGCAGTCCCAGGAAATACCAGGGCGCCTTGGACGGGTTGGGGGTGGCGTTGAAGTTGGCGGCCTCCAGCAGCGGCGCCTGCAGGATCACCGACAGCACCAGCAGAAAGGCGGTCATCGCCAAGAGCGCGGTGAATTCGGTGATCATCAGGTGCGGCCAGGTGTTGACCTTGTCGGTGGGGTCCGCCTTGACCTGCTGGATGGCCCGGGCCTTGACGACGGTGAGCAGTCGCTGGTGGCGCACTCCCTCGGGAAGATCGGCGGGCGGCGCGGAAGGCCGGACCGACACCACCGCAGCCAGCCTGCCGTTGCCGGATGCTCCGTTGTCGGTTGCCTCGGGGGCCGCAGCGGCGGGTGGTGCCTCGGCGGCCGGCGCCTCTGCGGTTGGAGTTGGCGCGGCCGGGGTTTCGGCGGGTTCCTCCTCGGCCACGGTGGTGACGGCGGCCGGCGGAGCCGAGGCCGGGTCGGGAGGCGGGGGGTCGGGGGGGATCTCGGAGACCGGCTGGTAGGGGGTGGTGGGAACGAATTTGGGCGCCGGCACCACCACCGACTCGGCGGCCATTTCGGTGACGGGGGCCTCTCCCCGCATCTCGGCCAGCACCTGCTCCACCGGCAGGCCCAGCGCCTTGGCCTTGGCCTCGGCGGACCGTCGGAGCAGTTCTTCGGGTATCTGTGGCATCAGCGCTTACCTCGCATAGCTACAGGGGTCCGGAGATGCCGCCGTCTTTGCGGACTCTCCAGAAGTGGACGGCCAGGAAGATCACGATGATGAACGGGAGGAACAGCACGTGCAGCACGTACCATCGCAGCAGCGTCCCCGCGGTGACCTCCACCCCGCCCAACAGGGCGAATTTCACCTGGGCGCCTATCACGGGCACGAATCCCGCCATGTTGGTCCCCACCGTCACCGCCCACAGGGCCAACTGGTCCCAGGGAAGCAGGTAGCCGGTGAAGGAGAGCAGCAGGGTCAACAGCAACAGGATCACGCCCACCACCCAGTTGAATTCCCGGGGCGGCTTGTATGCCCCGTGGTAAAAGACCCGGGACATGTGGAGGAACACGGTCAGCACCATCAGATGGGCTCCCCAGCGGTGCATGTTCCTCATCAGAGAGCCGAAGGCTATGTCGGTGGAGAGCGCCTGCACATCGATGTAGGCGCGTTCGGCGGTGGGCGCGTAGTAGAACATCAGGAAGATGCCGGTGATTGTGAGGAGTATGAACAGGAAGAAACTCATCCCTCCCAGGCACAGCGTGTAGGAAAGCTTGACCCCGTGCCGCTTCACCTTGACGGGGTGGAGGTGGTAGAGCACGTTGTTCATGATCACGTAGGAGCGGTTGCGGGGAGTGTCGGTGTAACCCTTCTTGAAGGGAGACCCGGGGCGCAGCATGGACTCCATGAACTGGCCCGACCAGACCCGGCCCATCAGGTCGGCGGCATGGGTGCGGGCCTTGGTCGCCAGGCCCTGCTTTCCGTTCTGTCTACTCACTGCTCACTCCTTACCAGCGCATACCATAGGTGTAGCCGTGCTTGAAGTCCCGCTGGCCGGTGTCCACTTCCCACGGCGCCGAGTTGAGGCCCATCTCCTCGGCCTGGGCGGCCAGGGAACCCTCGAATTTTCCAAGCGAGATGACCCCGGTGGGGCAGCGGTCGATGCACAGCGCGCAGCGGGTGCACTCGTTTTCGTCGACCACGAAGAAGCCGTAGTTGGTGGTGTCCTCGCGGGGGTCGTTGACGTTGACGACGTCGTCAATGGCTTCCATGGACAGATAGAAGATGCACTTCCACGGGCAGATGTCCACGCACCCCTCGCAGATGATGCATTCGGACTGGTCGATGTGCAGGAACTGCTTGGGACGCAGCTTTCCCTTGTAGAAGTCGTTCTCCACCAGGGCAAGCTGGTAGTCGTCCCGGAAGGGAGGAGTCTCGTCGACAACGCCGCGGGGCATCTCAGCGGTCTCCCTTCACCAGCGGCCGACCATAGGGGGAAAGCTTGGAGGCGGCGGCCTTCTTCTTGGGCGGCTTGTAAACCTGCTGCAGCAGGTAGGCGGCCATCCCGGCGCCGGCCAACGCGGCGAGGTTGTAACCGCCCGAGATGGCGTCCTTGACGGCGGCCCAGCTAATGGAGACCTCGTTGCCCAGCATCAGCATGGGGGGGATGTCGAAGGCGACCCTCTGGTTCGACCAGTCAAGATCGGTCTGGGAGAGGTTCAGCCACTCCGAGGGGACGATCCCGAACACCAGCACGAACTCCATCCAAACCAAGAATGCCGCGAAAGCCGCCCTGGCCCAGGTCATCTTCTGGTTGAGCACCCACAGGAAGGCGGCGCCCAGCAGCATCATCTGCGACGCTCCCAGGGCGGCCAGGTAGCCCAGGCCCTTCCAGAACCAGCCCCGGGGCACCCAGTTGAAGTAATCCACCACCAGGGGTGTGGCCACGCCGTTGATGGTCTCGGTCTCCGGGAGCTTGGAATAGTGGACCCACAGCACCGCCACTGCCATCAGCCCGGTGCCCAGCAGCAGGGACACCCACCCGACAATGATTCTGTGCTTATCGCTTATGGCGGCGAGGCGATGCATCTTTAGGAGATGACCTTCCCGGATCGGAGCACTCTTATTTTTACAGCGCAGGGGCTTTCGGACAAAGTCATGAGGGCTTCTCCAAGATCGCCGGGCACGCTTCGGGGCTCGGTCCGTGCGCCAAGCGGGTTTTCATTCTTGCTATCTTTTGGAGCGGCGATCATTGGCAAACCTTCCAATCCGGAGCTACGGGGGTCGTGCTCTGAATACAACCAAGAATAATCAAGTCGCACATCCGAATAAGCGAGCCCGACGCTACGCCGCCCTGTCTGAGATGCTGGGTTCCGACGTGGCCGCCAAGTGGCACATCGTCATGTCGACCGCTTTCTTGGCCCTGGCCGGAATCGTCTGGGTGGTGGCGATGGTGGAGGTGCGGTTCTCGGGCACCCTGACCGGACCCTTCTCCTACGGGCGGGTACGGTCCGTGGCTCTGCTGCTGGCGTTGATCGGTTGGCTGACACTGTCGCTGTCGGGAGGCGTCTACTACCTGCTTCCCAGGCTCACCGGCACGCCGATGCGAGGCGAGCGGCTGGCGTTGGCGGGGGGAGCGGCCACTGCGGGGGTGACGCTGGCCGGGTCCCTGGTGGTGCTCTTGGGCTGGGGAGATGGAAGCGGCCCCTTTGCGCTTCCCTGGTGGGTGGCGGCGCCGCTTCTTGCCACCCTGCTGGTGCCCATGGTGGTGACCGTCTCCACTGTCCGTCACCGGCAGGAGCCCAACGTCTATGTTTCTTTGTGGTACGCCCTGGCAGGGGTGGTCTGGCTGCCGCTTCTGTACCTGGTCGGGGTGCTTGCCGAGCCCTCCTCGCTGGCGGGGGCCCTGTCGGCGTCGGTTTCGCTGTTCGGGCTCTCCAACCTGTGGGTGGTTGGCATGGGAGTGGGACTGGCCTACTACGTGCTGGTGAAGGACACCGGCAATCCCCTGGCCAGCAGGCAGTTGGCGAGAGTCGGCTTCTGGTCGCTGGCGTTCGCCTCGGCATGGTCGGGGGTGGCGCCGCTGATGTTCGGCCCCATGCCCGACTGGTTGGAAGCGGTGGCGTTCCTGATGACGCTGGCCCTCCCGGTGTCGGCGCTGGCCAACGCCGCCAACCTCGCTCTCACCGCCGAGGATGCCTGGGCGCAGCGACACACCCGCCCGGTGGTGGCCGCCGCGCTGGCGGGGTCCTTCTTCGCGTTGACGACTGCGGCCCTCACCAGTTTCGGGTCGGTTCGCTCCGGGGCGGCGGTGGTGGGGCTCACCCCCTTCTGGGACGGTGTCCTGTACGGCACCCTGTTCGGCGCGGGGGGCTTGTTCGTGGCGGCCTGGTCCTACCAGGCGCTTCCTTCGATCAGCGGGCGGAGGATGGCCGACATGGGGTTGGCCCGCCTGCATCTGCGTCTGACCTTCTGGGGCGTGGGCCTGACCTCGGCGCTGTTGGTGGGCGCCGGCCTGGTGTCGGGATACAGTTGGGCAGGGGGTTCCTTCACGGGCGTCAGCCCCACCGGCGCCGGATGGGAAGACCTGGTGGGCATGTCTTCGTTGCTGGTCGGGTTGGCGATTCTGACCGCCCTGGTGGCGTTCGCGGGGCAATTGGCCTTCTGCCTGGTCACTTTCAGGACTCTCACCTCCGGGAGGGCGGGGGAGCAGGAGATCCTGGTGTTGGCCGACGACGACCCCGCAGGCGACTCTGATGAGTCACAAGACCAGGACTTTGGTGAGGGGGAGGAACAGTGAGCGAGTTTTTGGAAGCCGCTGCCCAGGTGGTGGGTGCTCCCCCCGAGTTGGTGCAGCGATCCGCAGAGGCCCGGGCCGACGCAGACGGCGTCTCGGTGGACGACGTCCTGAGAGCCTGGGCGGGAGGAGGGCCGGCGCCCTCCTCGCCGCCTGCGGTGGAGATGCCGCCCCCGCCGCCCGCTGCGTCTGCGGCGCCTCCGCCTCCCCCTCCGGCAGCGCCTCCTCCTGCTGCGGCTCCGCCTCCGCCCGCGGCTGTACCTCCCCCTCCGGCCGCTTCGGCGCCGGACGCCCCGGTGGTGGCTGCCCCCGCCCGGCCGGCGGCCGTGGCCACCGGCCCCCCTCCGGTGCTGACGGGCCGGGTGGATCGCCCCTTCCGGTATTTCTTCGGCGCCGCCGCCCTGTTGATCCTCTGCCTGGTGGTCACCCTGGTGCTCCCGACCTTCTCGGGGACCGGCCGCGGCGCCCTGCATTCGGAGATCCCCTACACCGCCTCGGCCCTGCGGGGACAGGGCGAGTACCTGGGGGACGGGTGCGCGGGTTGCCACACCCAGATGGTCCGTCCCATCGTCGCCGACGCTCAATTGGCCGCCGCCGCGGGGGTGGGCGGCATCACTCTGGCGGACACCAATCAGGTGATCGGCCGCCAGCGCTACGGTCCGGATCTGGCCAATGTCGGCAATCGCATGAGTCCCGAAGAAATCGAAGCGGTGCTGCAGGGAGAGGGGGGCCACGTCCGATATCGTGGAAGCTGGATGGATGACCTGGTGGCTTATCTGGCGGAGTCGAGAGTCTTGACGGAAAGCGCGCAGTGAGTGAGTTTCTGGCCCAGGCGGCCCTAGCCATGGGAGCTCCCGAAGAGTTGGTGCAGCGTTCGGCGGAGGCCCGCGCCGACGCTGATGGCGTTGCGGTGGAGGAAGTGTTACGGGCGTGGGCAGGTGGGGGTTCCTCACCCGCCGCCGCTGCTCCGCCGCCCCCTCCTGCCGCTCCGGCACCGCCCCCTCCTGCCGCTCCGGCGCCTGCTGCTGCCCCGCAACCCGAGCCTGTGCCTACCCCCGCCGTTGTTCCGACCCCCGCTGCGGCACCCGCGGTTGTTCCCGCGGCCCCGGTGGTGGCGGCCCCGGTTCCGCCGCCCTCGGAGGTGACCACCAAGGAGGCGGTTTCCTTCCCGGTAGTGGTGTCGGTGCCCACCGCCCGGCTGAAGGAGCGAACCTCTTCCACCCTCCCACGGTGGCTGGCCGCCCTCTTCCTGGTTATCCCGGCGATCGGTTTGCTCTACCTGGCCGGGAATTCCGCCCGGGCGGGCTGCTTGGAAGGAGGGGTGGAACTGGCTGTCAACCCCATCGACTCAACGGTGGTCAACTGTGACGGCAGCGAGTTCACCGGACGCGCCGAGGACACCGCCGGAGTCTTCCTGGTGGTGGGTGAAGTCGTGTTCGAGACCTGCGCGGGGTGTCACGGGGCCAACGGCGAGGGAGGAGTGGGTCCGGCCATGGGCCCCATCCTGTCGGTGTTCTCCAGTTGCCCCGATCACATCGAGTGGGTCACCCTGGCCACCGGAGGGTTCCAGGACGCGGGGATCGACACCTACGGCGACCTGGCAAAACCGGTGGGCGCCGGTGGTTTCATGCCCGGTTTCGAGACCAGCAACACCGCCGAGGAGATCGCCTCGGTGGTGGCTTTCGAAAGGATCCGGTTCGGCGGGGCCGATCCCGACGAGACCCTGGTGGAATGCGGCCTGGTCCAAGGCGACGACAGCGGTGGACAGACCGGTGTGGAGGCTACGGACACCGAGATGGCAGAGGCCGAGGCAGTGGCCCAAGACGAGGAGCACTGAGCCGGCGACGACCCGCCCGCCGGTTTACTCCTTGGAGGTCTTGCTCCATCGATCAGCGAGGATCGCCCTCCACAGGCGCAGGGTTGTTATCTCGCCCTCGGCCAGCATGTGGCCTTCGGATGTCTCCACCACAGGTATGCGGAGTCCGTAGTCGACGGCCAATTCGGGCTGGTGGTCTATGTTGATCTCCTGCAGCGCCTGGCCGGTCAGGAACGCGGCTCGCCTCACCCGCGGAGCCGCCACCGTGCACAGGTGGCACTGCGGGCGGGTGTAGAAGACCAGGTGCCGATCTTCGCTTCCCAAAGGCTTGTACCTCTCAGATATCCTTGGCCTTTTCCGGCCTCTTTGTGGGGAGTGACGTAATGCGACCTGGCACAGCCTTGGTGATAGTGATCCTGGCCCTGATCATCGTGGGCGCGGCCGTGGCGCAATTGTGGGGGTTGCTGTTCTCTCAATGACCACCGACATCCCCTCGGAAAGATTCAGATCGTCACAGGCCCTTCCCTCTCGCATGGCGATGGCCACGAGACCTGCCGAGTCCACATGGATCAGCAACTCGCCCTTCCCCACCTCGGCGTAGGCAGCGCCTCTCTTGATCCGATGAGTCGAGGCTCCCAGCCGGACCAGTAGTTGCGGGTGGCCCTCGAGGCCGGCGGTCTGCAGGTCATCGGGGGAGATGTTGGTCTGGACGTTGCCGTAGGTGTCCACCCACCATGCTTCGCCGCTGACCCGCCCGGGGGTCACCTCCGGCAGGGGGAGCAGCAGGGGCGTGACTTCATGGGCGTCGATCGCGGGTCCCAGGTCGCCAAGCGTTGCCTCACCGCAGGCCAGCGCCGCGGCGGCGGGTGCGAACACGTCGCGTCCCCAGAAGGTGGCCCCCGCACCCGGGAGGCGGAACTCGGGATTCTCGACCGAGACGATCTGGTGAGCCCCTCCCATCATCGCCACCGCCGGTGACAGCAGGCCGTTGTCGGGTCCTACGAAGGTCATCTCGACGGTCTCCACCGCCAGGGCCCGGCGAGTGGTGCCAACTCCGGGGTCGACCACCGCCAGCGTGACCCCCGGGGGAAGGTACTGGACGGCGCGCAGCAGTGCCAGGGCGCCGGCGCGGACGTCCCCTCGAGGGATGCGGTGGTTCACGTCGACCACCCGCGACCGGGGAGCGATCCGGGCCATTACCCCGTGCACCACCCCCACGAACTCGTCGTCGGTCCCAAAATCGGAGAGGAAGCTAATCGGAAGACTCATGATGCCCTGCTGCCAACAGGATACGGGCCGGGGTCAGAACTTGGCGGCTATCTTTGCGAGGGTGTTCCAGTTGCGGGCGGTGGCGACCACTCCGAACCGCTTCTGCAGGTACGCATGGGTCAGCGTCAAGGCCTTCATTCCGTGGGGCGCCCAGATGTATGCCTCGGTTCCCTCCACGACGATGACCTCCGGGCCGTGGCCCTCCTCCAGCAACGCCTTCACCTGGTGGGGATCGGGCGCCTCGGAGAGAAAGTAGACCAGGTAACGCGAGGGGTCGGTGACCACGTCCTGCAGGGGATCGCGACGGAGAATCTCCAGGATCTGGTCCGTGGTTCGGACCAGGCAGGGCACCTTCACGTCGAACTTCTCACCGAGCAACCCTGCGACGTCGTCGGCGACCTGGTCTGGACGGCCCGTTTCGCTGGAGACGATCACGTTTCCGCTTTGCAGCACGGTGGCCCCGTCCGAATAGCCGGCGGCCGCCAACTTCGTCCGAAGCTGTGGCATCGACACTCGATTGTGCCGCCCCACGTTGATGCCACGCGGCATCACCAGATAGCGATGGGTCATCGAACTGCCGCTGTTAGGCATGAAAGCTCTCCTGAAGGTTGTCCGGCAATACCGGTTGATGCCGCCGGTCTCACCGGGCCAAGGCGATTGTACACCCCGTCATAGAACCGTCCTCGCAGCCGACCGCCTACCGGACCGGAACGCACTATGCCTGGTGTTGCCCACCCTGATGGCGTGTTCGGAGTCGGATAAGGCGCCTGCTCGCCGCGTTGCTACACCGACATCCGCTTTTACACCGAAGAAAAACACCGCCATGAAGGTTCCCGTTCCGGGCCCATCCCCCGCCTCCACCGTTCCGTTGGTCCATCGGGCTCCGCCCAGCCTGAGGCGTGGCCCGGACCTGTTCTGATCCCGTTTGCGGCCCGTGCGACGTCGGAACGGACCGTCTTGGTGTTTGGCTATCCACCAGTATGGATTGTCCCTGTGACAGAGAGTCAATCCCGCAGGCGGTGTTTTTTTGGGACTGATAAAGTTAGTTGACGGTTGTCACAGTTTTTGGTATTCTTTGGGGTGTGTCGCACTCTCCGGGTAGGCGAGGGTTCTCCGGCACCGTCCCGCCTTCCCTAATGGTGGTGCCCAGAGAACTCCTCGTCCCGCCCGCTCACACAGGTTGGGTTGGTTGGGTGGGGCCCTTCAAGCCTTTTGGGCAGATCTTTTCGCGACCGGGGGCTGTCGCGCCGGCGGTGGGTTCAATCCCTCCGGAAGGCCATGGTCACCAGCGGCCGGAAGCTCAGTTCCACGGCTTCGTAGATCTCGCCCAGCAGCAGGTCCAACGACTGGGCGGTGACCTCCTCGACTTTCAGGCGGCCGGTCAGCACCACCGCGCCCTCCCGGTCCAGGGAGAAGTGGCAGCGCCACATGCGGTGGTTGCGCAGCAGGCACAGCCGGTACACCTCGGCCTGGCTGGCAGGCGGCGCCGGGAGCACGTATGACTCGGCGGCCACGGTGCGGTCGCCCACCGTCCACCATACGGTGGTGGCGGAACGGACTCCCTGGCGCATTCGCACCGCCCAGCGGCCCTCGACCTGTTCGGCATACTCGACATCGCTGTGTGGATCGGCCACCCATGCAGCGATGGTCTGCGCCAGGACGTTGCCGGGGTCGCTCATCTTTGGAAAAGCACGCTCCGGTAGAGTTCCAGCAGCCGTTCGGAGGTGGCCTGCCAGGAGTATTGGCCGGCCCACTTCACCGCTCGAGCCGACATCAAGGAGCGCAACTCCGGATCTTCTATCACCTTGCAGATGGCCGCCGCGTACCCCTGCGGTTCCCATCCTTCCACCAAAAGGCCCGTTCCGCCATCCTCTACCACGTACATGAGACCTCCTCGCCGGGCCGCCACCACCGGCAGCCCGCAGGCCTGTGCCTCCGCGGCGACCAGTCCGAAGGACTCGCTGCGGGACGGTGCCACCAAGACGTCCGCGGCCCGGTAGAAGTCGGCCAGGCGACTGTGCCCCACGGGAGGATGGAAGCGGACTGCTCCCGGCGCCAGGCCGGCCGCCGCCGCTTGCAGGGCCTGCATCTCCCGCTCACCCTGGGGGCCGCTGGGCCCTCCCACTATCAGCAGGCGCAGGTCCTCCAGGCGATCGGTGGCCATGGCCACCGCCTCCAGCGCCACGTCGGGCGCCTTCAGCGACTGGATCCTTCCCACGAACAGCGCCAGGGGCTCGTCGCCCAATCCGAGTCTCGACCGCGCCTGTGACCTGCTTCCCGGCCGGAAGTGTGTCCGATTGACCCCCGGCGGGGAGACGCACAGTTTGGTGGGGTCGGCGCCGTAGTGATCCATCAGGTCGTCGGCCTCGAACGGTGTGGACGCCACCACGCAGTTGGCGCTTGAGATCAGGTTCTCCTCCGCAGCGATCCGCACCGGGTCGGTGGGAGACTGGTCCTCGCGTCGCGTGGCGTCCTTCACGCGACCCAGGGTGTGAAAGGAATTGGCCATCGGGATGTCGAACCTGCGCTTGGCCTCCAGCGCCGCCCATCCCGACAGCCAGTAGTGGCTGTGGACCAGGTCGGGTCGCACCGACCGGGCTTCCAGTCGTTCCACCAGCGCCCGGCTGAATTCGGCGAGGTGCGGCACCTGCTCCTCGATGGAGAGGGGAGCCACCGGCCCGGCCGCCAGATGGTGGACCCGGTACCCCGGCGTCACCTCCACCGTGTCCGGGGAGCCTGGCTGGTCCCTTCGGGTGTAGACGTCCACCTCCACGCCCCGGGCGGCCATGGTGGCGGCCAGTTCTTGCAGGTAGACGTTCATGCCTCCCGCATCTCCCTCCCCGGGGTCCCTGAGAGGGGAGGTGTGCATGGAGACGAAGGCGACCTTGGCGATCACTTCTGACAACTCACCGTGTACAGCGGCCGGTGGACGGCTCCCAGCCGGCGCTTGTACGTCTCGTTTCCCTTCAGAAAATCGAACCGGGTCAGGCCTTCTCCGATCACCTGCTCGATCATCGAACTCAGCAGGACCACCCCCGGCGAGAGAGCCGAATAGGTCGGATCGAACGAGGAGTTGTACAGGTAGTAGCAATCGGCGTCGGAGTACCCGAACACACAGGCCGCGGCTCCGTCTCCGGTGTCCAGCAGGTCGACCCTCCATCCCCGCAGGCCTGCCAACCGTCGAAACAGCCGGGTGTTCTCCTCATCCATGAACTGGCCCTTGGCGCCGCTGGCCAGTCTGTGAAGCCTGATGAATTCCTCCATTCCCCAGCCGGGGTCCCGATGGGTGCGATGCCTCGCCTCTCCCAGGCCCCGCAGGTAGCGCCTGGTCTTGCGGCGGATCTCGTGGCGTTCCTTCTTGCCCACCATGTGCAGGTAGTCATCGAAGGTGGGGGGCAGGTGGAGCACCGCCGCCACCTCGGTCTGCTCCCGCCGCGGCGAGCCGCCCCCGGCGCGCAGGCCCTCCTCCACCGCACGGGCGGCGCGGTCGGGGAGGGAGTCCCACACCAGCGCGGTTCCCGTCGGCTGCTGCGGCCACCACCGGGCCACCAGGCCGGGGACGTCTGTTCCCCGGGGGCTGTGATAGTCGGTCAGCGAAGCGGGACCGGCCATGCGGACCGTGTGACCCTCCCGGTGCAGCGCCAGAAGACCGTCGTCCGATTCCACCAGGCTCACCCCGTCGCCCCGGCGGTGGGCGGTGACCGCTCGCAAAAAGTCCCGTCCTGGAAAGGGTCCCAGATGGGCGGAGACGGTGGGCAGTCCGAACGCGGCGGTGTCCCAGTCCTGGTGGACCCGCATGTCAGCAGGCCGCTCTCATGGTCGGATAGGGGTTATAGGCGGGCGTTCCTCTCCCGCTGGGATGCAGTTGCAGGTGGAGGTGGGGAGGTCCCCCCTCGGCGTTGCCGGAGTCTCCGTTGTAGGCCACCACCTGCCCGCGGCTCACCCGGTCGCCTTCGCTCACCGCCCAATCGCTGAGGTGTGCGTAGTAGTAACCCACCCCGGTGTCCGAGTGCAGCCAGATGCCTCGACCTCCCAGGCCGCTGTTCACGATGGTGACGGTGCCGCTCGCCACCGCGTAGAGGGCTCCGCCGTAGGGGCCGAACATGTCCACGCCCCGGTGGGTCCGGCCTCCCGATCGGGGATCACCCCAGGAGTCCACGAACGCCGAACCCGGGAAGGGGCACACCAGCCCGGGGATGGGCCCCACGCCCTCGCCCTGCCGGGAGGCGCGGGCGATGGCCTGCAGGCGGGCCTGTTCGCGCCGGCGCGCCTCGGCCGCCGCGGCGGCGGCTCTGCGCCGGGCTTCCTCGGCTCTGCGCCGGGCTTCCTCGGCTCTGCGCCGGGCCTCCTGGGCTTCCCACTGCTTCACCAGTTCCTGGCATTGTTCATCCAGTTGCGCATAGGCGCCGTACTGGTCCCGAGCGGTCAGAGCGAGGCTGTCAACCCATTCCTTCCGCTGCTGCTCCAACTCCGCCAGGTCGACCTCCAGCGCTCCTATCTCCTGCTGGTGGCGGTCGAGGTCCCGCTGGGAACTGAGGTAGTTGTTTATCTCGGCCAGTTGCGTCTCGGTCCCGGTGTCCAGGTAGTGGGTCCCCACGATCACGTCTGCGGGGGTGTCTCCCAGCAGGGGGGCGAGGCTCAGCACGCCCTGCTGCATGTACAGCTGGATGGCGGTCCGCTCCAGTTCGGAGCGAAGCTCCTCCACCTCTTCGGCCTTGCGGGTCGCCAGCGACAGCGCCACATCCCGCCTGCCATTGGCGATCTCTATGTCCTCCAGCACCAGATACCATTCGGCGTTGGCGTCATTGAAGGCCTCCACGGCGTCCTCGTACACCGCCAGATGGACGCGGGAGACCGCGCAGGCTTCGTCGACCTGCTGCTTCTCTATGTGGGGCGGGTCTTGCGGGGCCTCTTCCTCCTGCGCCAAGGAGAGGGCCGCTCCGCCCGCAGTGAGGAGCATTCCTATCAGTATCGCTATGAGGAGCACACCGGCGGGGACCCGCTGCGGTACATCCATATATGGGATAGGTTAAAGCGATTGCCTGGTCAATGATTGCAGACTCTTCAGGCGAGCAGGGTGAGCAGGGCGAAAAAGGTCATCCCGGCGCACAGCGGGCCGTCCAGGTTGGACAGGATCCCCGGCAGGGGGTTGGACCACAGCCGCCCCGCCCGAAGCAGCGCTCCGAATCCCTCCCCGGCCAGGTAGGAGGCCGCCAGGCCGAAACCGATCAGCAGGAAGCCGGGGACCGAGAACCCCCACAGCATCGCCGCCAGAAGGGAGAGGACCAAGACGCCGATCACCACCGTGTTCTGCCGGTTGAGGAGACGGTTGGTAGTCACCCGCTGGACGACCTCGGCCAAGATGATGGTGCCCGCCGCCACCACCAGGAAGAAACCCACGGTGCGCCCGCCCGGTTCGTAGACGGACCGGGCCAGCATCAGAGAGGCCAGCGCTCCGCAGGCCAGGGTTCCGATTCCCGCCGAGATCCCGATGGACACCAGGTCACGGCGGCGGGGTACGAACACCGCGGCGCCCAGTGAGAAGACCACCCCCATGGCCAGGGCGGGAAGCACCGCCGCCGGCCCCATCAGGTGAATCAGGACCACCGCCACCACCTCGGCGATCAACAGAGCTCCCACCGGCACCCGGTACCCCCGCTCGGCGGCGGCCGAGGTTATGTCGATCGTCCACAGTCCCACCATTGCCGCCAGGATGGGCGCCCACAGATTCAGGTCGCCCGAGAGGTTGCCCAGCACCAGGCCCACCACCACTATCAGGGTTCCCAGGCCTCCCGAGCCCAGTTGCCTTCCCAAATCCAGGGACCCGCCCGACACCGGAGGCAGCACCGCAATCTCATCGTCGGGGCACACCGGTTGCAGGGCGTCCACTTCCTCGCCGTTGCGCCACACCTTGGCAGTGGCCAATCCGGCCGCGAACTGCGATCCGAACCGGGTGGAGGCGGTCTCCAACACCTCTCCCACCGTCTCGCCTTCGATCATCACCTCCGAGGCATGCGCCGCCTCTCTCAGACCGGCGAAAAGTCGTACTCTTGGCATTGTTTATCAGGATAGACGGATCATCTCGAGGGGGGCGTCTCTTGTCCTGAAAGCGCCGGCAGCCCCGCGTCCCACCCCGGATATACACTGGGCGGATTGAGACACCATCCTGGAGGTGAGATGTACGCCATAAGGGTCGAAAGCTACGGGGGCGCCGAACAACTGCAGTGGAAGCAGGTCCCCGACCGGGATCCCGGTCCGGGCGAGGCGCGGGTCACGGTCCTGGCCGCGGGAGTGAACTTCATCGACACATATCACCGCACGGGCCTCTACCCGGTGGAACTTCCCTTCACGCCCGGGTTGGAGGGGGCGGGGATCGTCATGGAGGTGGGGGAAGGGGTGGAGGAGATCGAAGCGGGCGACCGGGTGGCGTGGACCAAATGCCAGGGATCCTACGCCGAGCAGTTGGTGGGGCCGGCCGACCAGATGGTCCCCGTGCCCGACGGCCTGGAGATGGAGTCGGCGGCCGGAGTGCTGCTGCAGGGGGCCACCGCCCACTTCCTGTCGCACGACACCTTCCCACTGCGAGAGGGCGATCGGGCCCTGGTGCATGCCGGAGCGGGGGGAGTGGGGCTCCTGTTGATCCAGATGGCGAAACTGCGCGGCGCCGAGGTGTTCACCACGGTGGGCTCGGCGCAGAAGGCTCGGCTGGCCGAACGCGCCGGCGCCGACCATGTGATCAACTACCGGGAGGTGGACTTCGGCGATGCGGTCGAACGGATCGCCGGTCCCAGGCCCTTGGACGTGGTCTTCGACGGGGTGGGCGCCGCCACCTTCGACAGGGGGCTGTCGGTGCTCCGTCGCCGGGGGATGATGGTCACCTACGGCAACGCCAGCGGGCCGGTCCCGCCCGTGGCGCCGCTGCGCCTGACCCAGGAGGGGTCGTTGTTCCTGACCCGGCCGACTGGCTTTGACTACATGGCCACCCGCGCCGAACTGCTGCAGAGGGCCTCTTCGGTGTTCGCAATGGTGTTGAGCGGAGAGGTGAGCCTGCGGATCGGGCACAGCCTCCGGATGCTGCAGGCGCGCAGGGCCCATGAGATGCTGGAGGGAAGAGCCACCACCGGGAAGGTGATCCTCACCCCCGGCTAGCGGCGGAGCGCCTCCATCCGCTCCAGGGCGGCTCGCAGCGTCTCTTCGCTCTTGCAGAAGGCGAAACGGACCATCCCGGCGCCGTCGGCGGGGTCATCGTAGAACACCGAAGGAGGTATCGCCGCCACTCCCACCTCTTCGATGAGGTGGTGGACGAAGGAGATGTCGTCTCCGAAGCCGAAGGGGCGGTGGTCGGCCATCAAAAAGTAGGTGCCCTGGGGCAGGTACACGCCGAACCCCAGCCGGTCGAGGCCCTCAGCCAGCAGGTCGCGGCGGGCGGTGTACAGCGATTGCAGGCCCTCGAAATACTCCTGGGGCGCCGACAGGGCGGCGGCGGTTCCATACTGCATGGGATTGGGAGTGGTGAACGTCAGGAACTGATGGGCGGCTCGCACTCCGGCGGTCAGGTGCTCGGGCGCCACCGCCCAGCCGGTCTTCCAACCGGTCACCGAGAAGCTCTTGCCCACCGACGACATCGTCACCGTCCGCTCCCACATGCCCGGCCAGGCAGCCAGGGAGCGGTGGGGGACGCCGTCGAACCGGATGTGCTCGTACACTTCGTCGGTGAAGGCCAGCACATCATGGGCGACGCACAATTCTGCCACCAGGTCCATCTCCGAGCGGCTGAAGACCCGTCCGGTGGGGTTGTGAGGGGTGTTGATCACGATGGCCCGGGCGCCGTCCTCAAAAGCTGCCCGCAGTTCGGCCTCCGGCAGCCGGAATCCGGGAGGGCGAAGTGTCACGTACCGGGGCGCCGCATCCGACAGAGCGCACCCCACCGGGTAACAGTCGTACCAGGGCTGCAGCAGGATCACCGGGTCCTTGGGCTCCAGCAGTCCCAGGAAGGAGGCGGCCAGCGCCTCGGTGCACCCCGAGGTGATGGTGACCTGACGGTTCGGGTCGACCGCCCGCCCGGTCTGCGCCTCGAACCGGGCTGCCACCGCTTCCCGCAGGGCGGGTATTCCCATCGAGGGCGGGTACTGGTTGGACTGGTGGTCGATTCCCGCCTTGGCGGCCTCCTTGACGAAGTCGGGACCCTCGAAGTCGGGAAAGCCCTGTCCCAGGTTCACCGCCTTCACCTCCAGGGCGCGGGCCGACACCTCGGTGAAGATGGTGCTCCCGAAGGGACGCAGGCGGGTTGCGACGGCCATGATCAGATCAGATTAGGCAGGTTGTCCGATCGGCGCGGGCCGGCGGAACCGTGGTGCCCTACAGCAGGACGGCGTGGACTTCCCCGGGACCGTGCACTCCCCGGGTCAAGGTGAGTTCGATGTCGCCGGTGCGGCTCGGTCCGCTCACCACCATGATGTTGGCCAACCGGTGGGGCGACTCGACCTGTGCCGCCCAGTGCGACAGCGAGCGGAACATGCGGTTGGTGGGGACCAGCACCACATGGACCTCGGGGATCACCGAGGCCAGCCGGGAGCGTCCCGGTCCCGAGGTCACCACCACCGAGCCGGACTCCGCCAGAACGGCCACCGCCGCGGAGATCCCCACCCCGACGTCGAAATACCCCATCTGATGGGCGATGCGACCGTCGGGGTCGGACGGCAACACCGTCTCCACGCGGCGGTATCCCCGCTCGGTCAGTTCGTCGAGGAGGCCGTCGGTCGGGAGGTGCTCGGAGTCCCAGGCCACGTACTCGTCGGTGCCGCGGTCGGCCATGATCTTGGCTATCACCTCGACGGGGGGTTCATGGTGGACCCTGCCGTCGAGTTCTTCGAATGCCTCGATGAAATGGGAGGTCAGGTCCACCTCGGGCAAACGGGGGAGGGTGGGCTCGGGATGTTCTGCGCCGTGCCCGGGAACGGTGTCGGCGCTGACCGCCTGGCTGATCCGGCTCAAAAAGGCGCTACGTTCCACCGCGGTTCTCCTTCCACCACTGCCGGAAGGACTGGCTGGCCGGAGCGGGGAAGTCGCGGCTGTCGGTCCAGCCCTTGGTGTGGAAAGGCAGGCGGTGGAACCACTCGCCCTTCCTAAACCGTCCCGCCACCCCCGCCGCGGCTATGGCTGTCTTCCACAGAGCGGGTCTCTTGCCGATCTGGCGGTACAGCGCCAGCCCCGGTCCCATCCAGCGGAAGGGGTCGTTCTCCTTGGTGGCCCTCTCCCGCTGGGTGACCAGCAGCTTGGGTATGTCGATTCTCACCGGGCAGACCTCCCGGCAGGCCCCGCACAGGCTGGACGCGTAGGGCAGGTCCACCCACTCCTTGAAATCGGAGAGCCCCGGCGCCAGCACCGCTCCCACCGGACCGGGATAGACCTGTCCGTAGGCATGGCCGCCCACTTCCCGGAACACCGGGCAGACATTGAGGCAGGCGCCGCAGCGGATGCAGGCCAGGATCTCCGAGGCCTCGCTGGCCAGGACCTTGCTGCGCCCGTTGTCGACGATCACCACCACGAATTCGTCGGGACCGTCGGGGTCTTGGGCGCGGCGGGGTCCCGTCACGAAGTTGGTGTAGACGCTGAGCCTCTGTCCGGTGGCCGACCGAGCCAGGATCTCCACGATGGTGGCGGCGTCCTCGAAGGTGGGGACCAGTCTCTCCATTCCCATCACTGCGATGTGCATCCGGGGAGCGGCCGTGGTGAGCCACCCGTTCCCCTCGTTGGTGATGGTGACGATCGACCCGGTCTCGGCGATCCCCATGTTGACGCCCGAGATACCGACATCGGCGGTGAGGAAGTACCGGCGCAAATGCCGGCGGGCCATCTGGGTGAGGGTGGGCGGATCGTCGGTGTAGGGAAGGTCCAATTGCTCGTGGAAGAGTTCGCCGACGTCCTGGCGGGTGAGGTGCATCACCGGAGCGATGATGTGCGAGGGGTGGTCCTCGGCGATCTGCACGATGAACTCCCCCAGGTCGGTCTCCACCACCGTGTGCCCCTGGTCCTCCAGGTAGTGGAGCAATTCCAGTTCCTCGGTGACCATCGACTTGGACTTGATCACCAACGACCCCTCCTTCTTTCCCACCAGCCGGCCGATCATCTGGTTGGCCTCCCCGGCGTCGGCCGCCCACAGCACCTGCCCGCCGGCTCGTTCCACCGAGTCGGCGAACTGTCCCAGGTAGTGGTGGAGGTTGGCCAGGGTGTGCAGGCGAATCTGCCGACCTCGGTCCCGGGTCTCCTCCATGGCCGCGAAATCATCCACCGCCCATTGGCGTTTGCCGGTGAACCGGCGGGCGGCCCGGTCCACTGCGGCGGGCTTGGAGGTGGACATCTCCTCGACGGCCCGGCGACGGAAGGTGACTGGCTGGCTCAACTCCCGGATCCTCCGTTCTCTGCCTCGGCCCGGCCCTTTGCCAGCACCGAGGCGATGTGCAGCACCTGCATGGGGTTGTTGCGGCGTCGCAGGCCACCTTCGAGGTGGATCAGGCAGGCGGCGTCGGCGCCCACCAGCATCTGCACCTGCGCGGCTTCCAGGCGGTCCAGCTTGGTGTTCATGATCTCGGTGGATATCTCGGGCATTTCCAGGGCGAACAGTCCCCCGAACCCGCAGCACTCCTCGGCGCTTTCCAGGTCAACCCGCTCCACGCTGTCCACCGACTCCAGCAACGCCTCGCCCTCCTTTCGCAGCCCCAAGCCTCGGAGGGCGTGGCAGGAGGGGTGATAGAAGGCCCGGGTCCGCTCGCCCTCATCCGTCCCCGCCGGCGGTGCGGGGCCCTCGGCCTGCCCGGCTCTCTTCTCGACCACGAAGGAGGTGAACTCTCGAACGCGATCCGCCACCCGTTCGGCCAACTCGGCCTTGCCGGGCCGGTCGGCCGCCAGCCGCGGTCCGTGATGCAGGATGAAATCGGAGCAGGACCCCGACGGGATCACTATCGGCCCGTCGGTGCGGTCCAGGACCTCCAGATTGTGGATCAGCACATCAGTGGCTTCGGTGCGGTGACCGGCATTGTAGGCAGGCTGGCCGCAGCAGGTCTGGTTCTGGGGGAAATCCACCCTGGCGCCGTTTCGCTCCAACTCCTCCACCACATCCCGGCCCACCTGGGGGAAGACCGCGTCGATGACGCAGGTGACGAAGAGTTGCACGGTCTCCGGCATGGAGGTAGACACTAGCGAAGATCCTTTACCAAAGTTGTCAGACTTGGGCATGGTGGTCCGTTGGGGATTTCCATGGTCTACCGCATATTATCTCCTGCATCGATTCAAGTAGTCAGCGGCGTTACCGGGGCACTGTTCGAGGAGCCATCCTCGACTGGAGCGGGACGGTCTGTGACGCCTATGTGATGGCGCCCGCCCGGGTGTTCGTGGAGGTGTTCGCCGCGGCGGGGGTGGAGATCAGCATGGCCGAGGCCCGGGAGCCGATGGGCCTGCCGAAGGATCTCCACATCCGCACGTTGCTGGGGGTGGCGGACATCAGGAGGCGTTGGCGGGCGGTGCACGGCCGTGACCCCGACGACGGCGACGCCCGACAACTGTTCGAGCAGTTCGAACCTCGTCAGATCCAGTGCCTGCCCGAGTACGCCACGCTCCTGCCCGGCGTGGTGGAGATGGCCTCGCGGCTGCAGGGCGACCTGGGCGTCAAGATCGGCGTGACCACCGGGTTCATGCGCTCCATGGTGGATGTGCTGGTGGAGCACGCCCGCCGCCAGGGCTTTCATCCCGGCTGCACCGTGGCGGGTGACGAGGTGGCTCACGGCGCCCGTCCCCGGCCGTTCATGCTGTATCGCAACCTGGAACTGTTGGATGTCTACCCCGTGCAGTCGGTGGTGAAGGTGGACGACACGGTGTCGGGGGTGGGGGAGGGCCTGTCGGCGGGATGCTGGTCGGTGGGGATCGCCCGGTACAGCAACTACATGAACGCCGACACCCTGGAACAGGCCCGGTCATGGTCGGGGGAGGAAGTAGCCGAACGCCTCCGGGGCTCTCGGCGATTGCTGCGGGAGGCGGGCGCCCACTACGTGATCGACGAACCCCTGGAGTTGGTCGCAGTGGTGGAAGATGTCAACCGCAGACTGGCGCGGGGAGAGCAGCCATAGCGAAAGAGACCGCGCCATTTGACCCGCCCCGCACCTTGGCAGTCCTCGCCGGATCGGTGTTAGTCTTGGCAGGCATGTTCAGCGTTACCTCCCGGAAGGTCCGCCATCGGCTCTTTTGGATCATGCTGCTGACCATCCTGGTGGCCGTTTCAGCATGCGGTGCAGATGATGAGGAGGCAGAGGTGGACGGCACCGCCGCCGAAGGCGCCGAGACCACGGCCCCCGAAGGCGAAGACGGCGCCGGTGCGGAGGGGACGGAGCAAACCACCGCGGCGCCCACCACCGCAGCGCCGACCACGACCACCACCGTTCCACCCCGCCGGATGGGTGTGGTGCTGTTGGCGCCTGATGAGTCCAACAACAAACTGAACATGCGGGCCGGCCCTGGAACCCAGAACCCCGTGGTCGGCGAGTTGCAACCCGCCCAGGCCGAACTGGCTTCCACCGACGCCATCGAAGTGGTCGACGGTCGGGTGTGGCATGAACTGATCACCGGCGATGCGACGGGATGGGTCTACGGCTATTACCTCACCGAGACCTGGTCACCTTCGGAGGTCGAGCAGGAGTGGGATTGGATGTCGGCTCTCGAAGACTTCGCCAACTCCCTGGTGCTGGGCGAGGGACTGCAGGACACCGTGTCCTGGAGGGGGCTGTTCGTCATCTACTTTGACGACAATCTCCGTCGCTGGAGCCCCGATGACCTGCCCGTGCTGCACGAGGACGACAGCGATCTGCGCTGGTCCAACACCGGCGCCTCGGCCAGCGAAGGAGACGCCACGGTCGGCAGTTGGAAGGAAGTCATCGCCGATCCCTTCCTCGCCGACTACCTCGACGAGGACATCAACATCGAGGTGGGTGGCCTGACCCTGGGACCCAACGCCGTCCTACCCAGTTCCGCCATCTCCTCGGCCTTCGCCAACTTCCCGTGGGTAGCCATCCACGATCCCGGCGACAATGCGGAACTTGGTGGGCTCGACTGGTCCACCTGGCTGGTGTTCCTGGAGATGGAAGAAGACGGTCCCAAAGTGGTGGGCCTCCAACCTCAGGTCTCCTATCCCTGAGATAGTCGCTTCCTAAGCCCCACGTCACCACGAACCCAACTCCCCAACGCTCCCTAATCTGCGAAAAAGCAGACCTAACCCGCGAAAACTGAGCGTGGCCCTGGTCCGTTCGGGCCCGTCCCCCTCCACCTCCTTTCCATTTGCTTCGGCGAGAACCCAGGCTTGGGTGAACCCGGTTTCTTAGCCTGTTGGGTTGTTCCGCCCAGGGGGTTGAGCTCGTGGTTTCCCGGCCGGTTGGATCTTTTGGTAGCTGATGAACAGTGTGAGTTCAGAACAGGGTCGTTGTCAAGTCCTGCGGCAGGGTTTTATCGCGGTCCTGCCGATGTTTTGACACTTCGATCTCCGGCAGGGTCTGCTCGGGTGGCTACCCGACTACGCCTGCGCTGACCCCCCGATCAGACCCGAAGGGGACTACGCCCAGGCTTCCACCCGGTCGGCGAGGTATACGCTGACCTCCTTGGCCAGATCCAGGGTGTCGCACATTTGTTCGCGTCCCATCACCAGGTCGACCAGAGAGATGTGGACGGTGCCGGTGATCATCAGGCGTCGCTGGGTGTCGGAGCCAAGGGGTGCGTAGGAGTCGATCGCCTGCACTTCGATGGGAAGCGACATGTCTCCGATCCCTGCCAGGTCGGTGGCCAGAACCAGCAGGTCGGGCGGGTTGGTGAGCGGGGGAACCGACCAGTTGAAGTACATGTGCAGTTGGTAGATGTCCTCGGGCTCCTCGAAGTCCTCTTCCATCTCCTCCAGCCGGTCGATCAGCGCCAGCACCGCCCGAGGTTCCACGTCCAGCGACAGGTGCAAATCGATGGGCAGGTTGCAGGACTCTGCGGGATGCAGGTCTACCTCCCAGGACTGCCGGAGAGAGTAGGTTTCCACGAAATGACGCTCGTCGTGGATGTGAAAACTGTGCTTGATGGCGTGCTCTTTGACGTTGTGGATGAAGCCGGCAATATCGATGGACATATCACGAAGAGACTACCGCAGCCGGGAAACAACGAGTGATCCAGCCATCCGGATAGTTTCGCGATCGAGATCTCCCAAAGAATGCCAGATTGGTGGATGGAGCCGGTTCGCAGAGCCGTAATATTGAGGAGCGGTTGACGAAAAGGGATCGCCGATGATCATCGTTATGAAGCAGGACGCCACTGAGCAGCAGATCCAGGTGGTGGTGAACCGTCTGGAGTCCATAGATTGCGAGGCACATATTTCGGTGGGTCGATTCCATACTGTCATCGGAGCAGTGGGTGACCGCCAGCAGATCCTGCAACTGCCGCTGGAGGCGCTGGCCGGAGTCGACAGGGCGGTGCCGGTGATGCTCCCCTTCAAACTGGTCAGCCGTGACTTCCAAGACGAGAACACCGTGATCGAGATCCGCGGAGTCCGGATCGGAGACGGCTCGTTCACCCCCGTCGCCGGACCATGTGCGGTGGAGTCGCGGGACATCCTGTTCCAAACCGCCGAGGCGGTGAAGAAAGCGGGAGCCACCGTCCTGCGGGGAGACGCCTTCAAACCCCGCACCTCGCCTTTCTCCTTCCAGGGCCTCAAGGAGAAGGGACTGATCCTGCTGGCCGAGGCCCGGGAGGAATTCGACATGCCGTTCGTGGCGGAGGTGCTCGACCCCCGCGACGTGGACTTGGTGGCAAGCTACGCCGACATGCTGCGCATCGGAACCCGCAACATGTCCAACTTCGCCCTGCTCACCGAGGTGGGAAGGTCCGACACGCCGGTGATGCTCAAGCGCGGCTTCACCGCTACCTTGGAGGAGTGGCTGAACGCCGCCGAGTACATCTACAAGGAGGGCAACCAGGACATTCTCATGGTGGAGCGGGGCATCCGGACTTTCGAGACGGCCTCTCGGAACACGCTCGACATCACTGCGGTGCCGCTGCTCAAGGAACTCTCCCATCTCCCGGTCCTGATCGACCCTTCCCACTCCTCGGGCAAGAGGCAACTGGTGGCCCCTCTCTCCCGGGCCGCGGTGGCGGTGGGCGCTGACGGGCTCATGATCGACGTCCATCCAACTCCCGAGACGGCTCTGGTGGATGGCGCCCAGGCCATTCTCCCCGAAGAGTTCGCCGCGGTGATGCAAAGCGTCAGAGATATAGCCAAAGCTCTGCGGATTCCTCTGTAGATGCCGTCCGCCGCGGTTGTCGGCACCGGGTTGATCGGCGCCTCGGTGGGGGTCGGCCTCAAGGTGGCCGGCTGGCAGGTTGCAGGGTGGGACGCCGACACCGAAAACCTGGCTCAGGCAGTCTCGATAGGAGCGGTGACGCCCGTCTCCAGCCTGGAGGAGGCTGTGGACGGTGCGGAACTGGTGGTGCTGGCGGCCTCTCCCAGGGCCATCGTCTCGATTCTCTCCGACCTTGCCACCCAGGCGCTGGTGACCGACGTCGCCGGCATCAAGCAACCGGTGGTGGAGGCGGCCTGCGGCCTGCCCCGGTTCGTGGGAGGCCATCCCATGGCCGGACGGGAGGTTTCCGGCCCCCTCGGCGCCAGCGGAGATCTGTTCCGGGGCGCCACCTGGGTGCTGACCACCGACCATGCCTCCGGAGACGACCTGCAGAAGCTATCGGAAGTGGTGCGGTCGCTGGGCGCCCAGCCGGTGCAGATGACCGCCGCCCAACACGATCATGTCGTTGCGTTGGTCAGCCACCTGCCGATGGTGCTGGCCGCCTCGCTGGTGGAGGAATTGGGCGCCGCCGGATCCTCGGCAGACACCATGGTGGCCGGAGGGTTCCGGGACCTCACCCGCATCGCCCTTTCCAGTTCCGACTGGTGGGCCGACCTGCTGGTCGCCAACCGCAAACCGCTGTCCTCGGTGCTGCGGAAGATCTCCGATGGCCTGCAGGGATGGGCCGAGCAACTGGAGGCGGAGGAGCGCGCCTGGGTCACCGACCTGTTGGGATCGGCGCGCCGGACCCGCACCAGAATCGCCCCGCCGGGAGAAGGCGTGGGAGTGCTGCTGGAGGACAAGCCGGGAGAGATCGCCCATGTGGGACAGGCCCTGGCGGTCAGCGGCGTGGACCTGCGCGACCTGCAACTTCGGCACGCCACCCACGGCGGCGGGGGAGTGCTCACCCTGTCGGTGCGTCCCGAGGAGGCCGACAGCCTGCGACGAGCTCTCATGGCGGAGGGATTCCGCCTATTGGGAGACTGAGCCCTTGTCGGGTTCACGCCTGCCACCGACGCGGATCCTCTGCTGGAACATGGAGCACCAGAGGGCAAGTTGGCGTTTTCTCAGCGAGAACCGCAGCGACGCCGACTTCGCTCTGTTGCAGGAGGCATGCACGCCGCCGGATGAGGTAACCGCTCGGATCGACGTCGGTCCCGGACCGTGGATACATCCGGGTTGGAAGGGCGCCAAGGCTGTGGTGCGACTCTTGGAACGCTTCTCCATCCACCGGGTGCCGGTGGCCGATATAATCGAATCGGCCGGTACGCACCCTGCCATCGAATCCACCGCACGGCTGGCGGTGGCCATCGTCAACCTGTGGAAGGGAGAGCGCATCGGCTTGGTCTCTGTCGAGGCGGCCATGGATAGTGGAAGCGCAGAGAGAGTGCCCAGGATGATCGGTGAGATCCAGGACCACTGCGGCGCCGATCTGCCCTGGATCGTGGGTGCCGACCTGACGACCTGGTGGGACAGCGATTGTCCCGTATTCGATGAAATGAGGCGGAGAGGCCTGCCCTTGATGGGTCCCTATTCACCGACCTTCTACAGCAAGCTGCACAGAGAACGACCTGCGGACGCCAGGTTGCAGTTGGACTACGTGTTCGCCTCGAGGTCCATCGCTGACCGGCTCCGCGTCCGGGCACTGAACCAGACTGATGAATGGGGGCCCAGCGACCACTGCCGCATCTTGATTGATCTGCAACCGCCGCAGACAATCTGAAGCAGCCCGAGGCGTGCCGCGCGGAGGGCGCTCAGTCGACGATCGGCTCCGACAGGAGCCCCAGCAGCGAAGCCACTCCAACTTTGACTCCCACCTCCAGGCAGTCTTCATCTATCTGGAACCACGCCGAATGCAAGTCCCGCCGATCATCCTCGGTCATGGTCCCCAACCTCATCATCAACCCCGGGACCCTGTTCAGGTAGTAGGAGAAGTCCTCCGCTCCCAGGGAGGTGAAGGTACCCACCACCGCTTCGGCTCCCAGAAGATGCGCCAGGTATCCGCGGATATTGTCGACGGTGGCGGGGTCGTTGTACACCGGAGGCAGGACCGGCTGCCAGATGGTCTGGGCCACCGCTCCCAGCGGAGCGACGATCTGCTCGGTGAGGCTGCGGACCAGGTCGGGCAGGATCTCCCGCGCTCCGGGATCGGGGGTGCGGCAGGTTCCGGCCATCACCACCTCGGTGGGGATCACGTTTTCTGCCTTCCCTCCGCGGATGGTGCCGAAGGTCAGGGAGAATGGAAGCCTCGGATCGACCTTGCGGCTCAGCAGGGCGGGTAGTTCGGCGAGGACCTTGCCCGCCGCGAACAGCAGGTCGGCGGTGAGATGGGGACGGGCGGTGTGTCCTCCCGGTCCCTGCAGCACGATCCTGACCCGGTCGGTGGAACTGGTGATGGCGCCGGCTTTAACACCCACCCTGCCCGATTCCAGGGTGGCGTCCACGTGAAGCGCCGCGATCCCCTGCACGCCGTCGAGCACTCCTTCTTCCAGCATCTCCGCCGCTCCGCTGGGAAGGGCCTCCTCCGAATGCTGGAAGATCAACCGTACCCTGCCGGGCAGCGGCCCCAGCTTGGTCAGGACCGCCGCCACCCCCAGGCCGATGGCGGCATGGGCGTCGTGCCCGCAGGCGTGCATCACACCGGGGTTCTCGGAGGCGTAGGCCTTGGCGGGTGGTTCCTGGATGGGCAGGGCGTCCAGATCGGCGCGCCAGGCCACCAGCGGTCCGCTGTCTCCAACCTCGGCCACCAACCCGGTTCGAGACGGCGACCTAACCCGGGCAGAAATCCCGTGGGCGGCCAGCGCCTCGGTCAAGAGCGCGGTGGTGCGGACCTCGGTGTGAGCCAGTTCCGGGTACCGATGGAGAGTTCTTCTCACCTCGATAACCTCGTCGATGACTTCTCTGACGGCTTTTTCGATCAGGCTACGGGAGACCATTACCCCAAGAAGGCTATCGGAAGCACGAGCGTTGGGCGAAGACGAACTGTCTCCGGCAGCATGGGATGCGTGGTTCTCGACGCACCGTTCAGCCGAGGCCGCCGCCCAGTTGGACCCCCACCCACAGCAGGGCCACCCCCGCCACTGTCAGCGGGACGGTCCGCCACCACAGCCCAGAGGTTTTCCCGCCGTACTCTTCCAGCGTCTCCACCATCCAGGTGGAGAAGGTGGTCAGGGCGCCCAGCAGTCCGGTCCCCAGCACCACCGCGACCTGCGGGTGGAGTTGACCGTGGCGCGACAGGGCCACCACCGCTCCCAGAGCCAGCGACCCCGCCAGGTTGACCACCGCGGCGCCGGTTCCCCCCGGCGTGCGATCGGCCAGCCACACCGAGACCAGCCACCGGATGACCGCTCCGATCCCCCCGGCCAGCGCCACGCCCAGGATCACCATGCCAGGCTCCGTCGCCGCGCCACCGAGGCAAGGAACAGGCCGGCCAGGATGCTTGCGGCGGCGTAGAGAATGGAGACCACCGGACCCTGCTGGTCCAGCAGTTCGAAGGCTTCCAGAGCGAAGGTGGAGAAGGTGGTGAGAGCGCCGCAGAAGCCCACCCCCAGCATGGCCCATGCCACCCCACGGCGGGCGCGTCGCTCCGCCGCGCCGGCCAGGGCCCCCAACACCGCCGAACCCAACAGGTTGGCCGCCAGCGTGGCGACGGGGATCTGCGCCACCGGGGCAACCCAGACACCCAGCCCGTAGCGAGCCAGCGCACCGACCATCCCACCCAGGAAAACCGCTGCCCCCAAGCGGCCGGAACCCAGCACGGCTGTGGCGGCGTTCACGGGCCGGCGCCGCCCCGGGACACCGGTGGGAAGAGTTCCATCTCCTGCGAAGATAACCGACTTGGGGGGTGGGGGCCCGGGTTCCGTATTCTTAGGCAGATGCCGTTTCGGATAGCTGGCGCCCAATTGAACCTGGTGGTTGGTGACCTCGATGGCAACTGCCGGCGGATCCTCGAGGCGATAACCTGGGCCGAGGATGAGGGGGCCGATCTGCTGGTGCTCCCGGAGTTGGCGGTCAGCGGGTACCCGCCCGAGGACCTGGCGTTGCGCACCGACTTCGTCAGTGCCAACCGGCAGGTGCTGCAGCGCCTTGCCGCACGCAGCGCCGGGACCACCTCGGTGGTGGGCTTCCTGGACGCCACCGGGCCGGGACGCGGATCGTCGGGCGATGCCTATACCAGGGGGGTGGCCAATGCGGCGGCCATCCTGGGACAGGGGCGGATCAAGGGGGTGTATCGCAAGAGGCTGCTGCCCAACTACGGCGTCTTCGACGAGCGCCGCTGGTTCCGTGCGGGAGAGGGGCCGGTTCGCACTTGGCCGGTGTCGGGCGTGCAGGTGGGAGTCTCCATCTGCGAGGACCTGTGGACCGCCGACGGCCCCTGGAAGCATATGGCGGAGGGCGGCGCCGATGTGATCGTCAACATCAACGCCTCTCCCCATCACCTCGGCAAGGCCGCGCAGCGAGAGGAACTGGTGTCCCGGAGAGCCCGGCAGGCCGGCGCGCCGCTGGTCTACTTGAACCTGGTGGGCGGCCAGGACGAGTTGGTGTTCGACGGCGCCTCGCTGGTGGCCGCCTCCGACGGATCCGTGATCCACCGGTCGCCGCAGTTCTCCGAGGACCGCTTCGTTCTGGATGTCCCCCTAGCCGGAGAGGAGGCCGCGCCCACGTCGTCGCCGCGAGAATGGATGCAGCCGGAGGAGGAGATGTGGTCGGCGGTCGCCCTGGCCACCGGCGACTACGTGCGCAAGAACGGCTTCCGATCGGCGATGGTGGGCCTGTCGGGCGGGATCGACTCGGCGGTCACGGCCTGCCTGGCGGCTGACGCGCTGGGCGCCGACCGGGTGTGGGGGGTCTCCATGCCGTCGATGTACAGCTCCGAGCATTCCAAGACCGACGCCAAGCGGCTGGCCTCCAACCTGGGGATCCGCTTCGACATGGTCCCCATCGAACGGGTGCACCGCGCCTTTGGGGAGACCCTGTCACCGGTGATGGGAAGCGACGATTGGGGAGTGGCGGGTGAGAACCTGCAGGCCCGTGCCCGGGGGTCGTTGCTGATGGCGCTTTCCAACCGTCACGGCGGACTGGTGCTGGCCACCGGCAACAAGTCGGAGCTGTCGGTGGGCTACGCCACCCTGTACGGCGACATGGTGGGCGGGTTCGCGCCGATCAAGGACATTTACAAGACCTGGGTCTACCGGCTGGCGCGGTGGAGAAACCGCCGGGGTCCGGTGATTCCCGAGGGGATCATCACCAAGCCGCCGTCCGCCGAACTGCGGCCCAACCAGCTTGATACCGACTCCTTGCCTCCCTATGATGATTTGGATTCCGTGTTGGGCATGTACATAGATTCCGAGCTTTCGGTGGAACGGATCACGGCATCGGGATTCGATGCGGCGATGGTGCGCCGGGTGGTGGGACTGGTAGAGAGGTCCGAATACAAAAGACACCAGTCGGCGCCGGGTCCCAAGGTAACCACCAAGAGCCTGGGACGGGAACGCCGCCGTCCCCTCACCAGCGGATGGAACCGCCTGTGAGCGCCGCTCCAATCCTGGTCAACGGGCAGCCATCGGGAGAGATGGTGTTCTCGGTTAACAGCCCCACCATCCAGCGTGGTGACGGGTGCTTCGAGGTGATGCGGGTGTACGGAGGCCATCCGTTCGAAGCCGGACCGCACCTGGACCGGCTGGAGCGGTCGGCGCGGATGCTGGACCTGCAGACCCCCGATCGCGCCGATCTCGACTCCTGGGTGGAACAGGTGGCGGCACACGGTCCGGAGGGCCTGGTGCGGGTCATGCTGGGCCGCGGCCAAAAGCCCGGTGACGAGTTGTGCGTGGTGATGTGGCACGACGTTCCCCACCGGGCCGACCGGATTCGCCTCAGGGTGATGACCGCGCCCTGGCATTCGGCGGGTCACAAGTGGGACCTGGCTGGCGGCAAGACCCTCTCCTATGCGCCCAACATGGCTGCCACCCGCCGGGCGGTGAGAGACGGATACGACGAGGCCTTGCTCACCTCCGAGGACGGGACCGTTCTGGAGGGACCGGTGTTCTCGGTGGCCTGGGTGTGCGACGGGGTGTTCGAGACCCCGTCGTTGGATCTGTGGATCCTGGATTCGATCACCCGCCGGGTGGTGCTGGAGGTGGTGTCCGACCTCGACATCCCCTGCCGAGAGGGCCGCTTCGACCTGGATCGGATGCTGGGCGCCGATGAGGCGATGGTGATCGGGACCACCCGTGAGATAACTCCGATCGTGCAGTTGGATGACCGCCACTACCGGGCCGGCCCGGTGACGGCGCGGCTGATCGCCGGATTCAAGAGACGTATTCAGCAGGCTATTGACGGGTCCTGAAGAGGTGTGGGTCCCGCTCGAAGGGTGAAGCGAACAGGAGGACTGTGAAATGAACAGGCCCAGCAGGCTCTTGGTCTTCAGCTTGGCTGCCGCACTGGCGTCGGTCGGTTCGGCGGCGTGCGCAGGCGACGACGACACGGCCCTGGTTACCACCACTTCCCGGGTGGTCACCACCGCGGCGCCCACTACCACCGCTCCACCGTTGGAGACCACCACTACCACGGCGCCCACTACCACCGCTGCCGAACCGGCGGAGGACGCGCAAACGAGTCCACTGGAGTCCGGGGAGATCGAATACCAACTGGTGCGCCAGGTACCCACCCGCGACGGGAACCTGGTGTTCCTGGAGATCCCGGCGGGCGATTACACCGATATCGACCTGGAGAACCTGGTGCTGTCGGTTTACGAGGAGCGGGACGACCTCTACGAGTTGCATGTGGTCGACAACGGCGACGTTGTGGACGTGCTGGTCAAGGCGGAGGAGGAGCGGACCCCTGAGGAGAAAGAGTTACTGGACCGCCACTACCTGGTGAGCCTGCTGGAGGGTTCGGTCTTACGTTTCCAGGGTCCCTTCGCCAACCTGGAGGGCTTCATAATCGGATCCTGACGGCAGGGCCTCCGGCAGTTCACACACCGTCGGACACAATACACCCCCGTCAAGTAATCTTGCGGGAGCAGTGGATCCTGCTCCCCTGCCCCGGATAGGCCCCGTAGAAGGCGTGTTGGAAGTGGTCCGGCGGGGGTTGAAGACCGGCACCAACAAACTGGGCCTCCTCCTTGTCCTGCTCGATGTTGCCAGGGAGAGAATCGAAGACAACAGACCCGTTTCCAGAGAAGAACTGGTTGACCGGACCCTGCACCTGCATTGGCAGCATGGCCGGCCCTACGGAGAGATGGAACTTCGACAGATGCAGGCCAGGAAGGCTCGAATGGACGGCAGCGTCGCAACGGACACCACTGTCATGCAACAGGTCCATCGGCTCCGCCGGTTTCTGCGAGACACCGGGCATGGCGGTGTTCGAGACTATTCGTTTCCAGTAGTCCTGCACCGCGTGGTGGATCCCGGGTGGGAAACCGCTCTGGGGAAGGCACGCAGGGCTATCGCAAAGGACTTGTGGAGAAACCCTGTCAAGCGTCTGCAGAATCTTCCTGGACGATCAGAGCCGTTCCTCTACACCGTTGTCGGGAATCAGATGCAATTCCTGCCCGATGTTCCCCGGCAATTGGCAAAGTACTCGGATGTGCTGAAACCGTTGATTCAATTCGAGTTTGCGCAACTGGCCGCAAGGGCCAGCGGGGAGCATCGGAAGGACCGAACCTTCGACCTGCGACGGCATCTGTTCCGCAGTGAGCGGGCAATGATTCCGCCAGGCATCAGAGAAGGCCTGATCGGACTCCAGAACAACAGATGCGTGTACACCGGCCGTCCCCTCAGCTCGGATCCCGAGTTGGACCATGTGATACCGTGGGCGCGGACGCCTCTTTCCCACATTGAGAATCTCGTCATGACGCGCCGATCTGTCAACCGGGAGAAGTCCGACTCACTCCTGGGCCCGGTCCTTGTGAACAAGTGGCTTGATCACGTCGCCCGGGAACCTCGAAGGATCTGGCAACTCGCCGACTAGCACCAATGGCCGACCGACTTTGACCACGTCCGCGGGGTGGCCCGCACCATGTACAGCGCCTTGGGTCCTGCCTCGGCGGTGTGGGAGGGCACCAAGTACGGGATTACATTCCTAGGAGGCCGGGGAAGAGCCAAGATCATCGACAGCTTGAACAGGTCGCACCCAACCGCGGCGCCAAGCCGATTCAGAGATTGCTGACCCTCTTCGGGTACCAGCGAGGGCAGTCCTCGAAAGTGTGCCGGCCCGGGATCCAGAAAAGCCCTTCCTGGGATTCCCCTCCCGACCCGCCTCCGCCTTTCCGGGTGGAATTCGTCGCGGGTGGGCGCGGTGGCCTGACCGAGACGATGGATTGGTCGTCGGCTGTTTGCTTTCCTTCCCCAAGGCTGTGGTGCTTCGGCGGGACGAAAGACTTGGTGATGATCTGATCGGTCCGGACCCGGCTCAGGTGTTTGTCCCCAACAGCATGAAGCGGTGGTGTGACAGAAGTCAAGGGTTTGGCGCGCAGGAATCAGAGGGTTTTTTCGCGAGGCCGCTTACAGCAGGACGGCGGCCACCATCAGGAAGCCTCCGAACCCCACCACGTCGGTGATCAGGGTCAAGAAGATGCTGGAGGCGAGCGCGGGGTCAAAGCCCAGGCGGCGCAGGGCTATGGGGATGCCGGTTCCCGCCAGGGTGGCGATGGCCAGGTTGGCCAGTGCCGCCAGTCCCACCACCGGCGCCACCTTCCCGGGGCCGAAGTTGGAGGAGAACAGATCTGCGGACAGCAACGCCACGGTCAGGAGCATGGCGGCCACAGCCAGGAAGGCGCCGTTGAGGAGGCCGACTCCCAACTGGCGTCGCAGCACCGTCCAGATCCGTGCCCGGGGAAGATCGCCGATCGCCATGGAACGTATCACCACCGCCAGGCTCTGCACGCCTCCGTTGCCGCCCAGAAGCGCCACCACCGGCATCAGCGCCGCCAGCACCGGTTCGGCCGAGATGATCCCGGTCTGCCGTTCGATCACGAACGCCACTATCAGCGCCAGCAGCAGATTGAGGCTCAGCCACGGAAGGCGCATCTTCACCGATGAGAGCACGCCGGTGTGGATGGTCTCCTCGGCGCCGGCGCCCACCGAGGCGGCGAAGTCCTCCGAGGCCTCCGCCTGCACCGCGTCGATCACCTCGTCGTAGGGGACCATGCCCTCCAACTGTCCCTGGTCGTTCACCACGGGAATCCCCTTCAGGCGGTAGCGCTGCATGAGTTCGGTGATCTCCTCACGGTCGGCGGTGAGGTGGACCGACACCGGGTTGGCTTCCATGGTCTCGTCCAGGCCCACCGCCGGCCGCACGAACACCAGGTCGCGGAACGACAGCACCCCCTGCAGCACTCTGAAGTCGTCGGTGATGTACACGTAGGTGAGGTCCTCCACCGCCGCTCGGATGGTGCGGATCCGCTCGATGGCCTCCCCGGCGGTGATCCCCACCGGCAGCACCGCCACGTCGGTGGTCATCAGCCCGCCGGCGGTGTCGGGCGGGTAGCGGAACAGTTCGCTGACTTCGGCGCTGGCCGGGTCTCCCATCAGGTCTATCAACTCGGTGACCGTGTCGGTGGGCATGTTCTCCAAGATGTCCACGGCCTCTTCCGATGGCATCTCTTCCAGCACCGAGGCGGCTTCCAACGAGGGCAACTCCTCCAGCAGGTTGGCCGCCAACTCGTCGCGCAACTCCTCCAGCACCGCGGCGCTGTCTTCCCGGTCGAGCACGTTCAGCAACTCTCCGGCGGTGTCGGGGGAGACCGACTCCAAGATGTCCGCCACGTCATGGGGGGAAGCCTCGGCCAGGACTTTCCACACCTCGGTGTTGGCGCCCAGATACTCCTCGACCTCGGTGGGTCGCAGACGAGCGGCGCGGCGCAGGCGCTGCGCCAACTCACGGGGGCGACGCGGTCTCATCTTCACTGCTACCAGAGATTACGGCCTGTCAGAAAATGGCCGCAGTCGTTCCATGGCGCCCACCCGCCTAGGTTGCGGGCAGACGGACCGCGGGGCTCTCGATGGAGCCCGGGAGTTAGCCGGAGAAGGGGCGGACCGAGGCCACGGTCACCTGGAACCGTCCGCCGGGCGCCTCATAGGTGACACTGTCGCCGGGAGACCGGGACAGCACCGCGGTGCCCAACGGGCTCTGGGGAGAGACCACCAGCCGCGCCGAGCCGCGGTTCTCCGCCGGCGCCAGCAGGAATTCCATCTCGTCTCCGTCGCTGTCCACCACGGTGACCATCGAGCCGATCTCCACCCGGCCCGTGTCGACGGCTTCCCTGACCTTGGCGTCACGGAGGATTTGCTCCAGGTGGAGGATCCTGGCCTCCATCAGGCCCTGCTCGTCCTTGGCGGCGTGGTAGTCGGCGTTCTCCCGGATGTCCCCGTGCGACCGGGCCTCGGCGATCCGATCGGAGATCTCGATCCGTTTGGGACCCTTCAATTCGGCGAGTTCGGCGGTGAGTCGCCGGTGTGCATCGGGGGTGAGGAAAGTACTGGAATCTTCGGTCATCACCTCCAAAAGGATATCGCTTCAGAACACCGTCTTCTCCACCCCCGGTCGCGGCGCCGGATCCCGGGGCGCCGTGAAAAACAAGAGCGAAGAAGCGCCCCGGCGGGATTGGTAGCTTTGGTGCGATGGAAACCAGGCTCACGCGGTTCAGTCACGGCGCCGGCTGAGGCTGCAAGCTCGGATCGGCCGAGTTGGCGCAGGTGCTGCGCCCCTTGCAGGATCATCCCGCCTTCTCCTCGCCCAACCTGATGGTGGGGGTGGAGACGCTTGACGACGCAGGCGTGTACCGCCTGCCGGACGGGCGCGTCCTGATCCAAACGGTTGACTTCTTCACTCCGGTGGTGGACGATCCCCGCGCCTGGGGGGCCATCGCGGCGGCCAATGCGCTGTCGGATGTCTACGCCATGGGAGGCACGCCGCTCACCGCCCTCCAATTGATGTGCTGGCCGTCGCAGGATCTCTCGCTGCAGATGCTCGGCGAGGTGGCCTCGGGCGGAGCGGACAAGATGGCCCAGGCGGGATGCACGGTGGTGGGAGGGCACACCATCGACGATCCCGAGCCCAAGTACGGATTCGCGGTGACGGGCACCGCCTCCGCAGAAGAGATCGTCACCAACTCCGGGGCCCGTCCCGGAGATCGGTTGGTGCTCACCAAGCCGTTGGGCACCGGAATCATCACCACCGCCGTGAAGGCCGACCAGTGCCCACCCGGCGTGCTGGCTGCGGCGGTGGAGCAGATGAGCGCCCTCAATGCCGCCGCGGGCCGCGCCATGGTCTCGGTGGGGGTCTCCGCGGCCACCGATGTCACCGGTTACGGTCTGGCCGGGCACCTGCTCTCGATGCTGCGAGCCTCGGGCGCCGCAGCCTTGGTGGACACCGCCCGGGTTCCGATCCTTCGGGGCGCCGCCGAACTGCTGGCCGCCGGCCACTACCCGGGCGGGAGTCTGCGCAACCTCCAGGCTGCCGAGCCCAGGCTGCGGGGTGGAGACCCCACCTCACGGCGCCTGGTGTGCGACGCCCAGACCAGCGGCGGCCTGCTCATCTCGGTCCCCTCCGCCAGGGTGGAGGAACTGGAGTCCCGCCTCGAGGAGGAAGGCGTCAGCGCCGCGGTGATCGGAGAAGTGATCGACGCAGAACCGGCGATCGAGCTTCGCTGAGGCGGCTTTTCGACCCTAGTGCAACACTGCCTGCAGGCCGGGTCTGAATTTCTCCGGTTCCAGCAAGAACGCGTCGTGCCCCTTGTCGGAGTGGACGGTGTGCCACAGCACCGGCACCTCGGCGGCGTTGAGTTGGCGGACCATGTGCTCCTGCTCATCGGGGTAGAAGCACACGTCCGAGTCGATGCTGAACACCATCCACTGCTGGTTGCGGCAGCGGCCCAACACCTCGGCGATGTTCTGCCCGCCCACCTCCCGGAGCAGGTCGAATTTCTGCCAGACCCGCACCACCCGCAGGTAGGTGTTGGCGTCGAATCTCTCCACGAACTTCTGCCCCTGGTGCAGCATGTAGGACTCCATGGGGTGCTGCACGCGGAATCCCGCCAGGTAGTCGCGGTGGATGATCTCCTTGCGGATGCGCTCCCGGAAGGCGGCCAGGGACACGAAGGTCTTGTGGCCGATCATCCGGGCCAGGGCCAATCCCAGATCGGGAGGGGGACCGTCATAGAAGTCGCCGCCCCGGAAGTTGGGGTCGGCGATGATGGCGAACATCTGCTCGAAATTGTGGATCACCTGCAGGGTGGTGACGCCCAGGCCCGCCGCGATGGGGATCACCACCTTCACCCGATCGGGATAGCGGGTCCCCATCACCAGCGCCATCAGACCGCCCACCGATCCTCCCGTGCAGGCATGGATCCGCTCGATGCCGAGTTTGTCCAGAAGTTGCACCTGAGAGTCGACGATGTCGGTGATGGTGAGGTTGGGGAAGGCCGATCCGTAGGGTCGGCCGGTGGCGGGATCGGTGGAGGAGGGGCCGGTCGACCCGTAGCACCCGCCCAGGTAGTTGACGCACATCACCGCATAGCGGTTGGTGTCCAGCGCCAGGCCGGGCCCGATGAACCCCTCCCACCAGCCCACCTGCATCTCCTCGGTCCACTTGTCGCCCACCCCGGGCACCGACTCCGTGAACCCGTAGGCGTGTTGGCTTCCGGTGAGAGCGTGGAACACCAGGATCACGTTGTCCCGCGCCTCGTTGAGTTCCCCGTACATCTCATACGCCAGGGTCACCTGCGGGATCTTCTTGCCGCTCAGGGTGATGAAAGGGCCGTCCAGTTGCACGAACCGGGTCTCGGTGCGCGGCAGGTCGGCGTAGGCGTCTTCCGACGGTGTGCTTGGGGCGCTGATTGTCACCGACTCTCCTTTACTCATCGGTCAGGCGTTGGCACCGTATCGGCCGTCTCCGACCGGTTGCCGCGGTTTCACGGGGCCTGTCCCTCCACCGCTCTGGATGAGCGTCTGGTGACGCTACAGGATCCATTTTGGCAGCATCCCTCGCGAAAATCAACCCCAAAGCCCCGTCCCGTTGGGCAGAACCGCCCGGAGGGGATCCTAGAACATCGGCGGCTGGTGGCTGACCCAGACTGTGTTTCCCTCGGGATCCTTGACGCCCTTCATGTCAATGGGCAGCCCGCTTCGGCTGGCGGGCATGTCCACCACCGAGAGTCCCTGAGCTGCCAGGAAGGTGCCCCATCCTGACATGTTGTCCGCCCACAGCACGATGTCGGCGCCACCGGTGCTCGGCGTGTCGGGCTGGCGCTTGCGAAGGACCAGGTAGGAACCGCCGATCATCATCCACACCTGTCCGCGGGTGGCCATGTGGGGAGCGGTGACTTCCTGAAGGCCCAGCGCCGCCGTGTAGAAGGCGGACATCTTCTCCAGATCGTCGGCCCACAGGATCATGTTCATCCCGCCCCGGGGGCTCAGAGACGGCACCTCCTGCCCGGCCACCGCGGTCTGCTTGGCGTCGGCCAGGCTGAACCGGCCCACCGTGACTTCCCGGCCCACGATCACCCCGGCCAGTTTGCGGCCCTCCACCGACAGCCGGCTCAGGGTTCGCAGGTCCTCCAGCGTCCCCACCCCGCCGGCCACGATCACCGGTTCGGGCACCAGTTCCAGCGCCTCTGCGTAGATGTCCAGATCAAGCGGTTCGGTCAGCGGGTTGCGCCCCGCCTCGGCCACCAGGAAGGCCGCCACCCCCGCCGACGACATCTCCAGCATCACCTCTTCCAGATAGCGGCCGCTGCGTTCGGTGAAGCCCTGGGTGACGATCTCCTGGTCCGGCCGCACGTCTATGGAGACCACGATCTTGTCCGGGTAGTCGCGGCACAGGTCCCAGATCATGATCTGGTCCTCTATGGCGGCGGTCCCCATCACCACCCGCCACGCGCCGTTTCGCAACAGCCGCATCGCCTCGATGTGAGAGCGCACCCCTCCCGCCACCTGCACCGGCGTGTCGAGTTCGGTGATGATCCGGTCGATCAGGGGGCGGTTCTGGTAGTCGCCCAGCGCCGCGGCGTTGAGGTCCACCACATGCAGATAGTCGGCGCCCTGCCGTGCCCAACTGCGGGCGCGGTTGAGCGGATCGTTGTCCAAGATGATCGCTTCGGTGACGTCCAGCGCCGGGAGTCGCACCGATCTCCCCCCCAGAATGTTGATCCGGCCATAGACATCCATGGGCTATAGGTTACCTGCGGATAGCAAGGTTGTGCCCCCGGCTCCCCTCCCGTTATTCAGGCATGGGACCCAACTGCAGAGCCTGCTCGGCGGCTTCCAGAGTCTGGTCTCCATTGAGCACCCCAAGGAACAGATCACCGTAGGAAGACAGCCGCTCCCACAGGTTGGCGATGTTGATGTCGCCGTTTGCGAACTGCCCCACCTCGTCCCACAGCAGGGGCGCCGAGACCGGTGCTCCCCGAAGCGGCCGCACCGAGTACACCGAGGAGATGGTCTGACCGAAGGCGTTTCGGTTGTGGTCGATGAACACCTTCCCGGTCCGGTGCCGCTTGTCCCAGGCCAGAGTCAGATCGTCGGGATTGGCCGCCACCAGCACATCCGCCACCGACTTGACGAAGCGGCGCACCCGCGCGTGGGTGTAAACGGGGCGAAGCGGCAGGTAGACGTGCATGCCCCGGCTTCCCGACAGCTTGGGGAACGACCGCAGTCCCAGCCTCTCCAGCGCCACTCCCAGCAGTCGCACGCCCGCCACCACCTGCGACCAGGAGGCGCCCTGAGCGGGATCGAAGTCGAACACCGCCCAGTCGGGGTGGTGCAACTGCGGATGCCGGGAGTGGAAGGGATGCACCTCCACGCAGCCCATGTTGGCGAACCACAGCACCGACTCGGGGTGGTCGGCGCACAAAAAGGGGATCTCCCCGCCCGCCGAGCGGGAGTCCACCGGCAGGGTCCGCATCCATTCGGGTTGGTGGCCCGGCGCCCGCTTCTCGTAAAAGGACGGTCCTCCGATGCCGTTTGGGTAGCGGGACATCGACAGGGGGCGGTCCCGCAGGTGGGGGAGCAGCGTGGGAGCTATCGAGGCGTAGTAGCTGATCAGGTCGCCTTTGGTGTAGCCGTTGGGAAAGAACGGCTTGGCGAGGTTGGAGAGAGTCACCGCCCGGTTGGCCTTGATGGGCCGGAAGCGGTCGTCCACCGGTTCCACCCCCACCGGGTCGGGAAAGGACACCAGTCCCGAAGCGGCCCGCCGACCCAGCCGGGGTGTTGCCTCCAAGCCACCTGCCGCTTCGCGCAACTCGGCGCCGATGGCCAGATGGCTCTCCCACTCCCGGGCCTCGGAGATCACCACCATCGATATCCCCGACTCGAAGGCGGCTTCCACCAACGGCCCGATGCGAAGGGTCCCCTGACCGTAGGGGACATGGCTGATCTCGCCCGCCGGCCCGAACCGGTTGTCGGTGAAGTGGGTGTGAAGTGGTGACAGCATCCAGGCGGGAAAGGAGTCCTTCAGAAAGGACAGCACGGTGCGGAACCTCTCCTTTCCCACCAGTCCTCCTCCCGACAGGGCATGTAGATGCGCCCAGTCAATCACCGGCCGCACGAACGAGAACTCCGATGCCAGCAGGGCAATGTCGCCCAGGGTTCCGAAGGCGCCCTGCCGACCGGCGGTCTCCAGGCCGAGTCCCACCCCCAGGTCGGCCACCTTGGGAGCCAGCGCATCCAGGCGGCCTCTGATCAGGTCCATCACCTGCCCCGGTTCCCGCCCCTTCAGATGGCCGGCGTGGGCAACGATCAGCGGCGCCCGCAGGTCCTTGCCCAGTTTCATGGTGTGCTCCAGGGCCGACAGGCACATCCGGGCCTTGTCGGGTTCCTCGGCGGTCAGCACGGCGAAATAGGGCGCATGGGCAGAGACCCGGAAACCCTGCTGGGCCGCTTGGGCGCCGAACCGGGCGCACCGGGCTTCCTTCCATGGAAAGCCCTTCACGAATGAGAACTCATAAGACGATATGCCCTGCGCCGACAGGTCGTCCAAGAACCCCAAGTCGTCGGAGTCATCCGGCGGCGCGGGACCCGAGACTCCGAACAGGATCGGCGGCGGCCCGTAGCCGGAAGCGGTGGCAGGTCGGTTGGGCATTGTCTCCTTAATGATGGTCGCCACCAACGGCGATGGGGGTCTGTCCCACCAACTGAAACAGGAGGCGAAGTTAACTGGGATAAACCACTGTTTGGGAACGTGGGATGACTAACTTCTGCCATGGGTTCAAAAGGACCCGTGGCAGCAAGGAAGGAGTAGCAATGGACACCCTGGCCATTGTGTTGGCGGCGATCGGCGCTATCAACTGGGGATTGATCGGCTTGTTCGGTTTTGACCTGGTAGCGGCCATCACCACCGCCGGAAAGTTCGGCGACAGCAACGTCATCTCTCGAATTATCTACGTGATCGTCGGCATCGCCGGCGTGATCGCTCTGATTGGTGCGTTCGGCTAAAAGCTGACTCTCTACAAATCCACCCATTTCTAGGCGGCCGCCCCATGGTGTCGACCTCCCCCTCCCAGGGGGTCGGAGGCCATGGGGCGGTCCGCGTCAGCGGCTTCTGCGGGAGAATCGAAGCAGGCACGGCAGAATTGTGGTTCTGGAGGCGATCCCGCCCATGCCGGTAACCTCCCTGGGGTGGCAACCGGGTCGTATTCGCCAGTGGATCGCAGAATCCTGTTCGGGATCTGCACGGACCAGTCGGTGCCCTACCAGGTGCTGGTGGACCGGTGGCGGTACTTCGAGGAGTTGGGGTTCGACAGCATCTGGGACTGCGACCACTTCCTGCGGCCCTCCGATCCCTCCGGTCCCTATTTCGAAGGATGGACGCTGCTGGCGGCATTGGCCACCCAGACTTCCCGCATCCGCGTGGGAGTGCTGGTGGGAAGCAACACCTTCCGTCATCCGGCGCTGTTGGCCCTGGAGGCGATCACCATCGACCACATTTCCGACGGCCGCCTGGAGTTGGGATTCGGCGCGGGGTGGTTCGTGGAAGAGCATGAGCGTTTCGGGATACCGTTCGGCGAACCGAAGGTGTTGGTGGACCGGTTCGAGGAAGCGGTGGAGATCATCGACGTCCTGCTGCGAGGAGAGACCGCCACCTATGACGGTCGGCATTACCAGTTGAACGAGGCCCGCCTGCGCCCCCGGCCGGTGCAGTTGCCCAGGCCCCCACTCACGCTGGGCGCCCATCGCCCCCGCATGCTGGCCATCTGCGCCCGCTATGCCGACCGCTGGAATTCGTTCGGCACCGTGGAGGAGATCGCCGAACGCAACCGGCTTCTCGACCAGGCTTGCCAGAAGATCGGCCGCGACCCCAAAGAGATCATCCGCTCCTTCTACGGGTGGGCTTCCAACATGGCCGCCCAGGGGTTGCCCGACGCCTGGGAGAGCGTCGACGCCTTCACCGAAGTGGTGGGCAGATACGCCGAGGCGGGCATCAACGAATTCGTCTTCGATCAACCCGAACCGCAGCAGTACCCCACGGCAGAGAAGATCGTGTCCCAGCTCGTGGAACCCGGGATCCGGGTGTCGAGTTGACGTGCTAGAACCGGGAAGACTCTCCTTCGGGGTGGCCACCGGCCAGACCGCGCCATACCCGGTGCTGGCGGATCGGTGGCGTTACCTGGAGGAGTTGGGGTTCGACAGCATCTGGCACTTCGACCACTTCCTGCAACCCTTCGACCCGTCCCTTCCGTATTACGAAGGGTGGACGCTGCTGGCCGCTCTGGCCGCTCGAACCACCCATGTCCGGGTGGGGTTGCTGGTGGCCAGCAACACCTTCCGCCATCCGCCGCTTTTGGCGCAGCAGGCCATCACCCTGGATCACGTCTCCGGGGGCCGGTTGGAGTTGGGGATCGGAGCAGGGTGGTTCATGGAGGAGCATGATCGGTTCGGGGTTCCCCTCTACGAACCGGCGGTGCGGGTGGACAGATTCGAGGAGGCGTTGGAGATCATCGACCCCTTGCTGCGCGGCGAGACCGTCTCCTACCAGGGCAGCCATTATCAGCTCAGCCAGGCCCGGTTGCGCCCCCGGCCGGTGCAGTCGCCCCGCCCACCCTTGACCCTGGGCGCCCACCGCCCCAGGATGCTGGGGATCTGTGCCCGCTATGCCGACCGATGGAATTCCACCGGGACGGTGGAGCAGATGGCCGACCGCAACCGCCGACTGGACGAGGCATGCCACCGGATCGGCCGGGATCCGGCCCAGATAATCCGTTCCGTGCTGGCAGGCGGCACCAATCTGGACTCACAGGGTCTGCCCGACGCCTGGTCGAGTGTCGACGCCTTCGCCGAGGTGGTGGGCAGGTACGCTGAGGTCGGCGTCGGCGAGTTGATCTTCGAACCTCCCCAACCCCAGCAGTACGCCACCGCCGAGAGGATCATGTCGGAGGTGAGGTAACCCGGCCGGTGCACCACCGAAGCCGGGTGAATAAGCCGTCGGGCGGTCGGATCAGGCTCTGGCGCCCAGCGGTTTGGTGGGGCGGGATAGCACGTACCACCAGGCTATGGCGGCCACTGCCACCAGGACCACCCGCAGGGTGGTGTTGCTGGTCAGAAGCACCGCGGACACACCGATCGAGAGGGTAATCCCCATCAAGGCGATGGCCTTGGCTCGTTTGGTTAGACCCCCCTGGTAGCTTCGGATGATCTTTCCGAACACCGGATGGTTGCGAAGCCACATCTCGAAGCGACGCGAAGATCGGGCGAAAAAGAACAGCGCCAGAATCACGAAATCGGCCGTGGGAATCCCCGGCAGCCAGCTTATGAAGACAAAGCCGAGACAGATCAATCCCAAGATGAGATAGATCACGCGAACGAGGGGGAATCGGGCTATCTGCGCCACCGCGCCAAGGCTACGAATTATTGCTTTCTAAGTCAAAGCGACTTTACGTTTTCGGCCCGTCACTAGCCTTCCGATATGGCCTACCGGACCGTGCTGAGGGTGTCCTTTTCCGACCTTGACCCCTATAACCACGTCAACCACGCTCGATACCTGAGCTACTTCGAGACCGCCCGGATCGATCTGTTGGAACAGATGGACTTCAGTATGGGTCAGTTGGCGGAGATGGGGCTGCAGATCGTGCTGGTGGAGGCCACCATCCGCTACTTCACTCCGGCGCGCCTCGGTGACGAAGTGCACATCACCACCAGGGTCCGGGAAGTGAAGCGCGCCTCCACCCGATGGTCACAGGTCGCCCGGGTGGGCTCCGACCGAGTGGTGACGCTCGAGGTCAAAGCAGCCTTCACCAACCCCGAAGGAAAACCCCAACGCACTCCCCGGGGCTTTGCCGAGGCCGCCGCTCCTTATCGAGCGGACGACTGACAAGCTGACAACCACCCGCCTGGCTACCCAACCTGTGCCATAGGGGCAGATCTCAGACCACCACTCTCTGAGGACACGCCTCACCACGCCACCATTCCGGTCGATCACCCGGCATCCCAGCATTGCGGTTTGGGCAGCCGTAACTGCTTGTGGCATGTGTGAATTCGAGGATCGTGGGGACATCTATTTTCTTTGTCGGGTGGGGTGTTGTCGTTTGCGTCTGCGGGGATGGCGGTTGGGATTGGATTGGCGGGGGGGGTGTCCTGGTTGGGTGGGTGTCGTGGTTGGGTGGGGGGGGGTTGTAGGGTGTATCTGCCTGCTGGTGTTTTGTGGATTGTCCAGTCTTGGTCGTGTACTTTGTGGTGGCATCGGCTGCATAGCA
>MKWU01000187.1_pt1 | contig 115445 bp, 107 predicted proteins | sample 809101 | NCBI WGS metagenome assembly MKWU01 (sample SAMN05860141, study PRJNA318959) | sponge metagenome | host: Aplysina aerophoba | place: Slovenia: Piran, Adriatic Sea, Gulf of Piran | collected 2013-05-07
ATCCGCTGGTGGCCGCGAGGGCGGACACCGGGGAGATCGTTCATCATCGCCTGCGCAAAGGCTCCTCGCAGAAGGGAAACACCCGTTTTATGGTCGAGACGGTCAACCGGGTGAGACGGGCCGGAGCGACCGGTCCAATCACTGTACGGGCCGACAAAGGCTTTTGGTCCCGCGCAACAGTACGGAAGTTGGAAGAGATGGGAGTGGAGTGGTTCATCGCTATCCCACGATATCCCAACGTCAAACAGGCCATAGAGGACATAAACGACTCGGAATGGGTTGATATCGGCTACACCCCCGACGGGGAGGCGCAAGTGGCCGAAACCACCATCGTCACCAAGATCGACAAAACAGAACACACGGTGCGTCTGATAATCAGACGCACCCGCTTGGCCGATCCCGAACAGCAGCCGCTGTGGAAAGATTGGCGACATCACACGGTCGCCACCAACAGCGACCTGTCTGCGACAGAATCCGACCGGACGTACCGTAACCATGCCCGCGTGGAACTGGGCATCCGTGATTTGAAATATCACACCGGACTGGCTCACTGCCCCTCGGGCAGGTTCTTCGCCAACGCCGTGTGGATGGCCGCCGCGGTGATCGCTCACAACCTGTACCGGTGGATCAACCACCACAGCGGCGCACCCAGAGAACGGCTCACCAACGGCAACACCGTCCGCAACCGACTGTTCAAACTGCCCGGAAGAATCGTCAACCACAGCCACAAACTCATCCTGCGGCTGCCCACCAACTGGCCGTGGGCCTCCGCTTACCGGACCGCTCTCCAAAACATCCGCTCCCTGCCCCAACTCTGCTGACCCCCCACCAGACATCCGCCAAAACCGACCAAAACGACCCCTCCACAGAATTCAGCGCGTCCCCACCCACGCCCTGCCCGATCCGACACTCCCCAAACCGAGCGGACACCCAGCAAACCCTCACACACCCGGCACAAAACCATCCCTCACGCTCCCGAAGAACCAAAAAGCCCACATCACCCCACCCCCGGACGGTCAAATCGGTGGATTGAGGCTAAAAGGGTTCGGGTGCTTGATGCCCATCGCACCCCCCGGATTCTCTCCACAAGAGTGGCCACGCCCGCCTAAAATGTAGTAAGGAATCCTTTTATCCTTACTACATTGCAAAGGGGCCGCCTTGCTGGCCAAACTCACTTCCAAGAACCAGTTGACTCTTCCTAAAGCCGTCATGGTCGACTTTCAGGATGTGGACTATTTTGATGTGACCGCGGAAGGTGGCCGGGTGGTGCTGACCCCGGTGCACCTGGCCCGTCCCGACGCAGTTCGGGCCAAGCTGTCTGAACTAGGCATTTGCGAAGCTGACGTGGCCCAAGCTGTTGCATGGGCTCGTAAGGGCTGATCACACCCAATGCGTTTGGTGATCGACACCAATGTCTTGCTGTCCGCCCTGTTGTTTTCCTCCGGGTCGTTGACCTGGCTTCGTAGTGCATGGAAGTCAAAGGTGGTTCTACCCCTGGCAAGTCATGACACCACCTTGGAGTTGATTCGGGTTCTTTCCTATCCGAAGTTCTGTCTAAACGATTACGAGCGTGAAGAACTACTCACCGACTACCTGCCTTGGTGTGAGACTGTCACAGTTGCAAGGCCGCCGGCTGTCCCACAGTGCCGGGATCCTCATGATCGCCCATTCTTGGAATTGGCTTTGGTGGGGCGGGCGGATGCCCTGGTCACCGGCGACAAGGACCTGCTTGTCCTGGCCCCCCAATTCTCTGTTCCGATTCTTACACCGAAAACGTTGGAAGGTCGTTTGGAGCCTCCGCAGTTGAAGATGTGAGTATCCGCGGCCAGTACTCACTCTTGGGGTCCTGCCTGAGTGGTCGCTTCGAAAGTCGGGTGACGGTGGCTGTTCCTATTCGAAACGCTCGTATACCGCCTCGAGCGCCTCGTCTAGTTCGTCTAGTTCGCTCTCCCAACGTTGCATCTTGGAACGCAGTCGCACATTCTGGTACGCGCCCCAGATCGTCATGGCAGGTGGCACCAACACGATGGAGACTATCAGCGAGTATGCGATCGTGATCGCGGCGGTTATGGCGAACTGCTGGGATGCGACCAATGGCGAGAAAATCAACACTCCGAGCCCCAGCGCCGTGGTCATAGCAGAACCAAGCAGCGCCGAACCGGTCACTGACAGCGTCCGGATGGCGGCTTGTTCCGGATCGCGCGCCAGTGCGTACTCCTCGCGATAACGGTGGATCATATGGATGGTGTAGTCGACTCCGATCCCGATCGAGAGCGCGGTGATGATCGATGTTATGAGGGAGTAAGGGATGCCCAGCAACGCCATCGTGCCCAGTACCGATATCAGAACCAGGAGAATCGGGAATACCGCGATAAAGCCAAGCGCAGGCTGGCGCACCGTCACCCAGAAGAACAGAGCGAGGACCGTCAAAGCCACCGCAATGGTTGTGCTGATGGCCTCGGTCTGCTGCTCGGTGATGGCGTCGGTCACGGTGAAAGAGATGATGCTGGACGAGGTGGCCGTGAGGGCGTCACTGTCACCCAACCAGAGTTCATCAAGCTCCCGCTGGGTGTTCTTTGCAAGTGCAGTATCGCCTGCAAAAGCCGGGAATTGGATGAGCATGGTATCGACGCCGTCAGGATCGTTGATCAAAAGGCGCCCCAAAGCGGGATCTAATGCCTCAATTCTGTCGAGCAATTCCTGCATCAGTTGTGAGTCGAGTTCGATTCCGACAGAGGCTTCCTGCAGTAGCGCGGCGAGTTCGGGATGGTAATTGTCGCCGGGTTCCCCGCTGTCGGTGGTCCAGTCTTGCACGATCAGGTTGTAAGATGCTTGGATCGGTCCTGCTGCGGCCCCAGGCCGAAGCCTTTCATCCTGGAAGGCGGTGGTGAAGTCGTGAAGGTTGAGAAGCGTTCGAGTCTCCGTCGCCTCGGATTTCACCAGCACGCTGTACATCTCCGTTGAGCCACCTATAGTCGCATCGAGCGTGTCCATGTCTTCAAGCAGTCCCCCACCTCTGGGAAGGATGTCGCGGATGTTGAATTCTGACTCGAGATCGGTCGCCGCGAATCCAAGGGCCACCGTTACAGCAACCACACCCACGATGTAGGGGGTAGGCCGGCGGGTAACGCTTCTCCCCAGCAATTCCGCCAGACGCCTGACACCAGGCAGGGAGTTCGAGATGGGGCGGGCCGGCTTCAGCTTGCCCTTCGCTTCCTTTCTTCGGTCGATGATTGTCCGCCCGGCCGGAATCAGGGTCAGCATCACCAGCAGGCTCATGGCCACGCCCATCCCCGCGATGACGCCAAAGTCATTGACTATGCCGATCGGGGAGAACAGGTTCACCAGCAGGCTCACGACCGTGGTGACCGCGGCAAGCGTAAGCGGCATGGTGACGTGTCGCAGTCCCACCTGGACGGCCCCCCTTACGTCGTGGCCTGCGACGCGTTGCTCTCGGTAGTGGGAGATGATTTGGATGGCATAGTCCACCGTGAGCCCTATCAGGATGATGGGCACCATCGTGGTGAGGGAATTCGGAGGGCCGATGAGATCCAGCGCGTTCGGCCCGAGCCATCCTTCCGTCCCGATGATCCACACAATCGAGACGAAAAGTCCTCCCAGGGTGAGCAACAGGTCCGAAACCGCGCGTATGAAGAGCAAGATCAGCGCCGCGATCAGAAGAAACGCCGCTCCTACCAGGGGCGCCATTCCCTCCTCGGTTGCTCTCTTGTACTCGTCTTCGATCACGACGGGCGAGACGCTGCTGACACTCAGCGGACCTTCGTCTGCTTTGGCGAATTCATGGACTGTTCGGGAGGCGGCATAGATTCGGTCGTCGTTGGTGTCCCGCAGGTTGATATTGGCGATGGTGATCGACGTCCCATCGGTGTCGATTCCCGTGATAGCGTCGAACACCTCCGCAATCCCCGGGACGCTGCGGACGGAATCGATCTCCGCCTGGGTTACCGACTCCAAGGAATCCACTCCGAGCACAGCTTTGACTAACAATGAGGGGGCGAATACAGGATCCGGAGGGGCCAGCATGTCTTTGACGCTCGGATCGTCAAGGATCTCACTGATCAGATTGTCCATTTGCGAGAGTCCCTCGGGTGTTAGGGCCTCTCCGCGGAAGACAAGCGTCGCAACGTGAGCTTCTGCATCCCCGAATAGTTCTTGGATCTCATCCAGGGCTTTGGCGACCTCGCTTCCTTGGGGCAGGGTTTCGGCAGTCTCCGGCGGCTCTGCACGGTACGTCGATCCGGCGCCCAGGGCAACAGTGATGATGATGAGGATTCCGACGGTGATCCACGGGTAACCCGTCACCAGTATGCGCAGACGATCAAGTATCTTGCTCAAGCCATTTCCTTCCAATCGGGACCGCTGGCCCCAAAGGCCCTAAGTGTTCACAGCCATCCTTAACTTTCATCGTCCGGTACCTGCGGTCTTGACACGTACCGGAGTCGCCGAATTCTCTGAGTCGGGATAGAACTGGGCGCAATAGCGCCTGTAAGTCATCACCTCGCCGTCAGAGCGGCAGAGGCGAGGCCGGGGCAGATAACGCTTGTTCTTCCAGATGATCAGGTCCTGTCGAACGTCGTGCCTTTGGAAAGCCGCCATGAACTTGTTCATCAAGGGGGCGCGTAACCCCACCGGAAGAAACCCCATTCCAACAACCCATCGCTTCGGTTTGCGCATCCGGCGGACCTGCGAGACCAGGGAAAGGTCGATGAGCGTGCCGTCCACCGGTGTGGCCAGCACCCACAGGCGCATGTCCATTCCGACCGAATGCTCTCGAATCTCGACGAACGAGTAGCCGAGGCCAAAGATGCTGGTACGGGCGGAGACGTCGAAGGTCAACTTCACGACCCCGGCTATCTTCTGGGTTCTTCTGAAGTCGAAATTGCTCTCCAGGCGGGGTCCCTCCACGGAGGCTCGCTCGGGACGCTTCACGCTGCCGTAGCCATGGACGTAGCGGAGGTGGCCCAAGTCCACAGAATTCTCCGTGGTCTCCTGGGGATGGCCGGCAAACCGCATGGTGCTTATCTCCAGCGGGCTCCATCCGGCCTGGTCGACAGAATCGGTGGGCAGAGTCCAATGTGGCGCCCGTCCGTTGATTCCCCACCAGGCGAAGATCACGCCGGCGATCTCCTCGGTCTCGAATACTCGCAACCGCGCGGATTTGGGCGGTTTGGCATAGGGTGTGGCGACGCATTCGCCATCCGCGTTGAACTCGAATCCATGGAAGGGACAGACCAGTCGGCCATCGCAAATCCGGCCTCCGGCGGCGGGCCTCAGATCGGCCCCCAAGTGCGGGCACGTGGCTTCGGCAACGCAAATGCGCCCCTTGTCGTCGCACCAGACGACGATGTCCTCCCCCATCCAGGTCTTCTCGATTATCTTGGCCTTCAGTACCTCTTGGCGGCTCGCCACGAAGTACCAGCCTTCTGGGAATGGGGAAGGCAACGGGGCGTCCCCAATCTCCATTTGTCGGGTAGACATCAATCAAGACTCCTCTCCCGGTTCCGGGGTTTGGCAGTTTCGGTTGGCCAATGCCTAGATATGCAGGACCATGAACCTCTTGCCAGTCCCACTTCCGGGACCTTCTAAAGAGACTCGTCCTGTCTCAGATTAGTTGTGTTACCCGCAGGTTGCTGTCTTCTGGTTGACAGTTGACTGCTGTCAGGGCTGGGGCCAGGGACGTTATCAACCTGGGGCTGGGAGGGAGATAGGAGGACCCCGTTGGAGGTGTTGCATCTTGGTTGGAGGGTGATTGCCGTCAAGGGGCTCAGCCGTTCAACCATTTCTCGTAGGTGACCGAGGTGAGTAGTCGGTCCTCGGGGATGTCGTAGTAGGTCCGCAAAACGGCTTGGGAGTCGGGCGAGAGAACGTAACCACCCTTTTCCAATGTCCCCCGCGCCTTGTAGTTGGCGGCGTAAGTTCCCACGATGAATCGGTTGATGCCCCCAAGTTGGGTTTCTATGTACTCCCGGACCGCGGAGGCCACCCCTTGTCTTTGATAGCGAGGGAGGATGTATGCATGGCGGAGCAAGGCCACCTCTCCGATCGGCTCGCTTCCCATCACCCCCACCAGGGTTTGGTCGACAAACGCCCCCCACCAGGTCATGCGCTGCGCTTCGGCCTCCCAGCCCTCTTCGTCCATCTCCGGGTCATGGAGTTCCTCTGGTGGAAGGAACTCCCGGTACCACCGGGCGGCGATGTTGATCACCTCAACTGCAGCCGCACAGTCCCCCGAAGTGAGTTCTCGTATGGAAAGGTCGTCTCTGATGTCTTGGCTCACGCTGCTACTCCAGTGGTGGGGCCGGGGATCTGCGGAGGGTGGTGCCTCTCTTCCATGACATGCCCACCCGTCGCCGGTAGCCGCCGGTCATCTCCCGTGGAATCAGGCGGTGATGCTCCTCGGCGGGCGAGGGGAACAGGGACAATTCGGCGTCGCCCTGCCATCCGTCGGCGATTTCTATGTCGTAACCCCGCATGGTGACCAATTCGTCCATTGATGCGGTTCCGTCCGACTCAATGGTGGGAAAACGCCGAGAATGCAGCACCGGGAGGGCATTGACAAACCCGGCATGTTCGCCGGGTTCGGTGAGGGTCAGCCGGGCCTCGGCCAACCGACGGCCGTTGGCGGACAGCGTCGCTCCGAACCTGCCTTCCCTCTCCAGTCGGGGACCGGCCCTTCCGACCAGGACCGGGCGGGTCATGCGTATATCTCCCAAACGTTTCGGATACCCCTGGTGGTGACCTCGCACCATCGAGAAGTCGGTGTCGACCCAGATGTAGACGCAACGGGACCATGTCCGGTCTTGGTAACGGCATCTGACTACGAAGAAGCACTCCTTGTACTGGGAGCGGACCGGATCCAGGAGTTCTTCACCCGAATCCGAACAGGACTGCCACTCCGCCCAGATCAGCGCAACCGCTCCGGGATCCTCCGCAGCCGGTTCCAGGGGATGGGGGAGCACCTCGCGTACGTTTTCGGGGTCGGTGCGATATTCGATGGTCAACATCTCCCCGAATAGTGCCAGGGAGGGGAGGGAAGAAGGGAAGCCCTGCCAGTGGGGCTTTGCGGGAAGAGGAATCCGGACGGTGAGGTTATGTTCGGCTCCCGTGTCGAGCGAGGATTGCCAATCTCGAATCCTACACTTCGCCTGGCAGGCGGGGCGTTTGGAATGATCGGGAAGCGGATGCGAGAAGATGTTGACATTCAGGATCCCAAACGGTATGCCCGCGGGGTACCCCATGACGTCTTCAGGTATCTAAGGCGGAACGCGGCGGTTTCCTGGCACGACGAGGAGGATGGGAGAGCGGGCTTCTGGGCTGTGGTCCGGTACCGCGACCTTGCCGCGGTTAGCAGCGACTGGAGGACTTTCTCCTCGGCGTGGGGCTCCACACTGGAGGAGATGACCCCGCAGGAATTGGCAGCGCGCCGGTCGATGATGGATCTCGATCCTCCCGCGCATAGCCGGATCCGGCGCCTGTTGTCACGAGGCTTCACTCCCAGGGTGGTGAGGGCTTACGAGAAAGCCTTCCGGCTGATGACCAGGGAACTCTTATCGGAAGTGCTGGCCCGGGGGGAGTTCGATCTGGTGGAGGCGATTTCCAAGCAGATTCCCGTTCTGTGGCTCTGCGAGCACATGGGTATCCCCCGGCACATGTCGGACCGGTTGATCGAGTGGACCGACCGCATGCTGGTGGGTGACTCCGATCCCGAGTACTGGGAGGATCGTTCCGACCCCGACTGCCGCTTCGCTCCGTTTGGGAGTCCGGCCGGTCTGGAGGCTTTCCAATATGCCGCCGAACTGGCGGCAGAGCGGCGGGCCCGACCGGGCGACGACATGATCAGCCTGGTGCTACAGGCCGAGCCGGGAGGTGAGCCTCTGACCGACGCCGAGTTCAACAATTTCTTCACGGTGCTGATGATCGCCGGCCAGGAGGCCTCCCGGCATTCGATAAGCCAGGGAGTGCTGGCCTTGATGGAACGCCCCGACCAGATGCGCCGGCTTCGGGACGGCAGCGCCGAACTGATGGGTCGGGCGGTGGAGGAGATCATCAGATGGGCGACCCCCATTTACCACTTCCGCCGGACCGCCACCCGGGATGTGGAAATGGCCGGTGAGCAGATCCGCAGGGGAGACAAGGTCACCATCTGGTACATCTCCGCCAACTTCGACGAGGCGGTGTTCGATGATCCTTACCGCTTCGACATCGAACGGCGCCCCAACCCGCAGGTCAGTTTCGGCAAGGGCGGTCCCCACTTCTGCCTGGGAGCGGCGCTGGGAAGATTACAGGTGAAAGTCGCCATGGAGGAACTGCTGCCGCGCCTTTCCGATCTTCGTCTGAGCGGTCCGGTTGAGCGACTTCAGTCCAATTTCATACACGGCATCAAACGGATGCCGGTAAGGACGGTGGCTGGCTAGCCCTAACCTGCCTGGGCGGAGTGGCGACTGTGCCTGGGTGTTGTCGCCCCGCATGTGGCGAGAATTCTATCCCTCTCAGAGAAATGTGTTCGATCTCATCGAAGATATCTTGAATGGGTAGTTGATTCAAGAACAACGACGAGAACGTGGGATAGGTGAGTCCAATTCGAGCAGCGATGGTTACCCCTCTGTCGGGGCCTTTGGCGGTCTATGGCCGAGCGGCCGGGGAGGCCATGAGATTGTGGTCCGAGAAGGTGGCCCAATCGGGATCCGTTGACCTGACGGTTCACGACGCCCACCCCGATCCTGCCGCGGCAGTGAGAAGGGCCGAATCCGCAGGGTTCGATGTGCTGTTCGGACCCTATGGTCGAGGACCCGCTCTGGCCGCGGCCCGGGCAACTTCCCGATTGGTGTGGAATGGTGGCGGCGCTACGGACCGGCTGTCGTGGTCTCGATTCCCCAATGTTGTGAATGTTCTGGCGCCGGCGGCTTCGTATCTGAACGGTGCGTTAGCGGCCATCCGTGGAGCCGAACCACAGGTCCGTTCGTTGGTGGTACTTCACACGGGAAGGGGTTTCCCAAAAGAAGTGGCCCGGGGGGCGATGGCCGCTGCTTCCGAACTTGGTATCTCGTGTTCCGATGCTGTCTTCACACCCGGGAAGGCCGCAGATTCGGCATCTGGGATTCGGGGAGGCGACGTGTTGGCGATGGCAGGGGCATTTGAGGACGAATTGGAGTTGGTAAAGATCCTGGATCGGCGCCGGTGGCGAGCCGTTCTGTCGGTGGCGGCCGGTGTGGATGAGATACTGGAAGCCCTTGGGCGCCGCCGCGAGGGCCTGATCGGGCCCGCTCAATGGATGCCAGGTAATGCTCCTCGACCCACTGTGGGCCCCGATGCAGGTTGGTTTGTTGAGGCCTACCGTCGCCGGGTGGGAACGATCCCCCCTTACCCTGCTGCCCAGGCTCTGGCGGCAGCCTTGATCTGGTCGGAATGCGTACGGATCACCAACGCGCTGGACGATGAAACACTGAAGTCTGCGGCCGGCCGATTGTCCACCCGCACCCTGTTCGGGACCTTCACACTCGATCCCGTCACGGGTCTACAAGTTGGACACCAGGTGGTGGCCGTCCAGTGGCAGGACGGTCGACGGGTGGTGGTCTGGCCCTCTGACCGAGCGGAAAAGAAGCTACGTCTCCGTACGGACCACAGGTCCCAATCAGCATGACCGGGAGAGAATCGTGTGGCAAGGAGCAATGCGGGGCCAACGAAGATCCTTGCTCTCAAGGGCGGCCAACTATTGTCAATCGTTATGATCTATAGAGATCGCCCTGACGGATCAGTTTGTAAGGGGAAGGAACAACGTGACTAGGAGGTTGGCACGCGTATGTGCGCGCAAGCCATGGGTGACCGTGGGCGTATGGGTTGTAGTACTGGTATTAGCCCTGGGTCTGGTCCGGGCCCTCCTTCCCAGCGCCACCACCACAGAGTTCCGGCTGGGCTCCAGCTACGAGTCAGAACAGGCGGCTGCGCTGTTGGAAGAAAGACTTCGAGGGCCCAGGGCGCTTTCGGAACTGGTCATCGTCCAGTCCCAGTCCCTGACTGTGGATGATCCCCAGTTCCAGGCCAAGGTCGAATCCATTCATGACCGCCTCATTGCATTGGGGCCCCAGATAGTTGAGTCGGGGTCGCATTACTACTTGAGCAACGAACCTCTCCTGGTGTCTGCCGACCGCAGGACCACCATCATGAGTTTTGTCCTAGCGGGTGAATACAAGGAAGCGACGGAAAACGTGGAGGAGGTCGTTCACGCCGTCGAAGAAATAGCGGGGGAAGGCGGGTTCCGGGTGCTGCTCGGTGGAGACGCAAGCGTGGCGTTCGAGAACAACGAGTTGAGTGCTGAAGACCTGGAGAAGGGTGAGCGGTTTGGCATCCCGGTGGCGCTGATTATTCTGCTGACCCTGTTCGGCTCGGTGGTGGCCACCATGCTTCCGCTGGGCCTGGCCATTGTTGCCATCGCCATGGCTCTGGGAGCGGTGGGTGTTATCGGGCACTTCTTTGAATTGATCTTCTTTGTGACGATGATGATCACCATGATCGGCCTGGCCGTGGGCATCGATTATTCGCTGCTGATCGTGTCCCGATTCCGGGAGGAGTTGGACGGTGGCCTCAAGGTTAAAGATGCTGTGGAGAAGACCGGCGACACCGCCGGCCGCACCGTGCTGTTCAGCGGCACCACTGTGGTGCTCGCCCTTATTGGCATGCTGATCGTCCCCGTGTCGTTCTTCCGATCACTCGGTCTGGGGGCTATCTTGGTGGTGATTACAGCCTTGGCGGCTACCCTCACCCTCCTGCCTGCCGTGCTTTCACTGCTCGGCCCCAAGGTAGGCCTGCTGAGGGTGCCTTTCCTGACCAGGTTCTCCCTTCGGAGCCCACAGGCCAACCAGCATGGGTTCTGGGAGAAAGTCACCAAAGTCGTAACTCGGTATCCGCTTGTCAGCATCCTTCTCACCAGCGTTCCCCTGCTGGTCCTGTCGTACTTCTACTTTGACATTCAGACGGGGCTCAACGACGTCAACAGCTTTCCGGACAAATCAAAGACCAAAGAGACGTTCCTGGTCTTTGAAGAAGAATTCTCAATCGGGGAGGTCACTCCCGCCGGGGTGCTCAGTCCGGCGGAGATTGTTGTGGATGCAAACATCGCCGACCCAGGGGTGCAGCAGGCAGGTCTTCGCCTGGTACAACTTCTGCAGGACGACCCCGATTTTCCGCTGCCGCCCCTATTGGAAGTCAATGACGCCGGTGATTTAGCCCTGCTGTCCCTTCCGTTTCCGGGCGAACCCAATAGTCGCTTGGCCACCGAGCGGCTGACCAGACTCCGGAACGAGCACATCCCGGCGGCCTTTGAAGGTGTTGAGGCTGAGGTCTTTGTTGGAGGAGCGACCGCCGCCGCCACCGACTTTTACGGCATCGTTGACGTGTACACGCCCATTGTCTTCGCCTTCGTTCTGGGCCTCAGCTTTATCTTGTTGATGCTGGTATTCCGCTCGATTGCCATTCCCATCAAGGCAATCATCATGAATCTGCTCTCGGTTGGCGCTACCTATGGGCTGCTGGTACTGGTTTTTCAGAAGGGAGTCGGCGCCGATCTCTTCGGGTTCCAGCAGGCCGAGGTAATTGATGCATGGATACCGCTGTTCCTGTTTACCATCCTGTTCGGGCTGTCCATGGACTATCACGTGTTCCTGCTGAGCCGGATCCGCGAGCGCTATGACAAAACCGGGAACAACGCCCAAGCCGTGGCCTACGGCCTGCGGTCCACCGGAGCGATGATTACCGGGGCGGCGCTGATCATGGTGGCGGTCTTCGGGGGATTCGCGGCAGGCGATACAGTAGTCAACCAGTTGGTCGGGTTCGGGTTGGCCGTGGCGGTTCTCCTCGACGCCACACTGGTGCGTTCGGTGCTGGTTCCGGCGAGTATGGAGGTGTTGGGTGCTCGAAACTGGTATCTTCCCTCGTGGCTCGGCTGGATGCCCGACCTGCGAGTGGAGGCGGAAGAGTAGGTTTGCCCATGGCTGGTGCAGGTAACGGGATCGGGTCGGCGGGGTCCATCCGACCATGTGGAGGCTGGGTGGGTCTGGGGCTGCCATTGTGGAGGCATCTTGCAGCGGGCCAACTCCCATCGCGCAGTCGGCTCGGACCGGCCCACATGAACTGCGATCTCCGCCAACGACCACGGTGGAGCCTGCCAAGCAGACCGGACGTGCTGTGATGGAAGTACCACATGACTACAAGGCGGGTTACGAGCGGGCCTGTCTGGTTGACAAGGTCACCGCAGACAACTACCTCGCCCACACCCAAATCGGAGACCCTGTCATGGACGCGGTGGTGGAAGAGTTAGCGCCGTTGCCTCAGAAGCAGGTTCACAAGTTCGTGCAAGCCGGGATGGATCAAGACCGAGAGGGTATGCGGAACGCCCCCCAGATCCTGCGCGACTTTTTCCTTGAAGCGCCGCAGCCTGATCCGGACTGGCTTGACTACGAAGCCTTCGCTCCGGGCGTCCGCGCCTTCCAGAGAAACTCCATTCCGGTCCTTTCGGCTTTCGTCACCGGTGTCCTTATAGACGGCTTTTCCACTCTGATAAGCAAGTCGTTCGTGCAAACCGGGCGTATATTCGACGATGGCGTCTGGCGGCTCCGACAGAACAATCGGCATCAGATGGAGATATTCTGGCCTGGGGGGCTGAGGAGGCATGGCGATGGGTGGAAACTGTCTGTCCGCATCCGGTTCGTGCATGCCCAGGTCCGACGTTTGCTGGGACAGTCCGAAGAGTGGGAGCACGACGCTTGGGGCGTACCGATCAGCGCGGCGCACCTCGGTTATTCCATCGCTTGTTTCGCCACTCGCACCGTCAACTACTCCGAAGCCCTGGGAGCCCGGTACAGCACGGAGGAACGGGCCGGTTTCCACGATGTGTGGCGCTACGCCGGTTATCTCATGGGTATTCCCGAAACCATCCTTTTCACCGACGAGACGCATTCCCTGGACATATACCGTATCGGGTCTATGTGTGAGCCTCCTCCTACGACAGAGGCGATCATCATGACAAATGCGCTGATCAACTCCGCCCCGTTGGTGGCTGGCATCGATGAACCAAAGCAACGGCGGGCGCTGGTAGATAAGGTCATCTACCCCGTCTCCCGTGCCCTAATAGGGAAGAAACTCGCCGACCACCTGAGATTTCCGGCCACAAGATTACCCTTCCCCTTGTTCTGGTACCGGCTGGATCAGAAAGTTCAACATTTCAAGGCGCGGTTACGGAAAAAAGGTGGCCCGAACACTTTTGCGACGCTTCTTGAGGCGTCGGCCTACGACGATGCCGGCGTCTCGTACCGACTGCCCGACCATGCGCACGCCGAGCGGTCCGGCGAGTGGTAAGCGCCACTCCGGAGAAGGGATGAAGGGATCCGCAACCGGCCCGGGCTGCGGTCTGCTCGGTTGACTCTCCCGCTTCGAGTCGAGCAACTGCCTCTCAGGCGCTCCCCGAAAGCAAGCCTCTCTGCCATGGTGAACCACACCTCCACCAAAGTGGTCGTGGCGGGTCTTCCCGGCCAATGATGGCCGATCATGAGCAACCATTGGTGGGAGCTTGCCAAATCCTGGGCGATGAGGTGGGCATCGGCGACAAGATCCCCGGTTATGTAAATGTGGAGGAACCCAGTTTCTACTAAACGTCAATAGTGGAGAGGGCGATTCTCCGGCCGCCACGGTCTCCTTGTGGATCACAGACGCCAAATGCCGCATCCAGACATAGAGGTGACAGGGCGGTCAGCGAGCGCCAAGGAATGCCCGTCGCACTTGGGGATTGGCCAACAGATCGGCGGCTGGACCCTGGTAAGAGGTGCGGCCCATCTCCAGCACGTATCCCCGGTGGCTGACTTCCAGACCCTGCCGGGCGTTCTGCTCGATCATCAGCACTGTGAGCCCGATCTCTCGGTTGAGCCTTCGGATGGCTTCGAATACTTGACCGGTGATGATCGGAGCCAGCCCTGCCGAAGGTTCATCCATCAACACCAGGCGCGGCTCATGCATCAGCGATCGTCCGATCTCAAGCATTCGCTGCTCGCCTCCCGACATGGTTCCTGCGGCCTGTTTGGACCGTTCGGCCAGCCGCGGAAACAACGCGTAGACGTATTCGATCCGCTGTTGGATTCTCACTTTGTCGCGTTCCACGAACATGCCCAGTTCGAGGTTCTCGTACACTGTCATCTGGGCGAACACGCTCCGCAACTGCGGCACCATGGCGATCCCGGCAGTGCGCAACATGTCCTCGGGGGCGAGATTGGTGATGTCCTGCCCATCGCACAGCACATGCCCGGAACTCACCCGAGCCAACCCGTAGATGGCTTTGAAGACGGTTGATTTGCCTGCCCCGTTGGGTCCAATCACGCAGACCATCTCGCCTCTGTCCACCTTGAGGTTGATGTTCGAGACAATGTCCTGGCCGGGGGAATACCCGGCGCACATGCCTCGGAGTTCCAGCAGCGGCCGTCTGCCGGATCTCATGTCGCCCCCTCCGCCTTGGCGCCGAAATAGGCTTCGATGACTGCAGGGTCTCGCATGATCTGTTGGGGTGTTCCCTCGGCCAACTTGGCGCCGTGGTTGAGCACCACCACTCTTTCGCACAGGTCCGCAACGAACTGCACGTTGTGCTCGACCAGCAGGAACGCCACCCCGTCATTGCGATTCACCTCCAGGAGGCGATCGGCTATGTCGGCCACCAAGGTGGGGTTGACGCCCGAGGTGGCCTCGTCCAGCAGCACCAGTTTGGGTTCACTCATTAAGGCCATGCCGATCTCCAGCAGTCTCCGCTGGCCCCCGGAAAGGGTGCCGGCTCGCTCATCTCGCAACCGGGCCAGTTGCAGGAACTCCAACAGGGAATCGACCTTGCGGAGGGTGGCGGCGTCGGTCCGGGAGAATAGGCCCCGCATGCCCATCCGTTCCCACTGGATGCTCAATTCCAGGTTCTCGGAGACAGTGAGTTCCGGATAGACGCGGATCAGCTGAAAGGTACGGGACATTCCCAATCGGGCCACATGGTGAGGGCGATAGCGGGTGATGTCAGCTCCATTGAAGCCGATCGAGCCGGCGTCAATGTCTAACACCCTGCTCAGGCAGTCGAACAGGGTGGTCTTGCCACTGCCATTTGGCCCGATTAGCCCCACCATCTCACCGGTGCCCACGCTTAGGTCCACCTGGTCGACGGCGGTGAGGCCGCCGAAACGCTTGACAACCCCTCGTGCTTCCAGCAAAGCGGTCATGGCTTATCCCTCTTCTCCTCGGGGGCGGGTCTTCGTCGCAGCCACCGTTCCCAAAGTGTGGCCACCGATGTGCCACGGCGGTCGACAAGACCCACCAACCCTCTCGGTATGAACAGCACTATCACTATCAAAAGCCCTCCCTGGACGATCAGGTGGTACTCAAGCAGGTTCGCCCACAAAACCTCCCTTAGCCAGTACAGCGCCACCGTTCCCACCACCGGCCCGGCCACGGTGCCCAGGCCGCCGAGCATCGTGCCCATCACCGCGTCGATGGTGCGCACCTCCACAAATGCGATATCGGGGTCGACGAAAGTGTTCTGGTAGGCCCACAGCCCCCCGAACAGTCCGGTGGAGAGTCCCGCCAAGCTGAACACCGTCACCTTGAACCGGGTGGTGTTGATGCCCCGCATCTCCGCTCCGATCTCGTCTTCCCGGATGGCAACCAGAGCCGAACCAAAGCGGGTCCTGCGCAGCCACCAGGTGAATGTCACCAGGGCAGCCACCAGCACCAGTTGTATGTAATAGAAAAGCGGCCTGTTCAGATAGGGAGGCAGGGTTAGCCCCACGCCCCCGCCGGTTAAGCCTCCGGACACCCGCACGATCTCTCGCATGGCCACGAATGTCCCCAACATGGCAATGGAGAAGTACGGCCCTTTCAGCCGCATGGTGATCCTGCCAATGGCTGCTGCCAGCACACCTGCCACCAGCGCTCCCAGTCCGATGGCGGGAATGGGCGCCCAGCCGATTTGGGGACCATTGCTCTGCAACGACATCAATATGGCAGTCGTGTAGGCGCCGATCCCGAACCACACGGCGTGCCCGAAGTCGACGTAGCCGGTAAACCCCCCGGTGAGGTTCCAGTTCACGGCCACGCCTACGCTGGTGAGCATCAGGGTGAGCGTAAAGAGGGTGGCGTTGCTCACCGCGGGCAAAAGCGGCAGGATGGCGAGGACGATCAACCCCGCTCCCAACACGGCGCGTCCCGCCTGGCCCAGCCTGTGTCTCATGCTTCCACCCGTGGGGAGGAGTTCGGGTAAGGGTGGGCCGTTCCTGCGGACCGCCGCGGCACTGTTGGGCTAACCGGAGTCATGAGGCGGTGGCGTCCACGGGCCGGAGGCCTCCGAAGATGCCCTGGGGACGCAATACCAAGGCTGCCACCAGGATCACGAAAGAGGCGACCACCGCCAGGTTGGTGCCTATCTGGGGTATGAAGACGGCCAGTCCGGCCTCGACAATACCCAATACCATGGCGCCTCCCAAGGCGCCCCGGACTGATCCGAGGCCCGCCATGGCGGTTATGGCGAAGGCCTTGAGAGTGAGAGGAGGGCCTTGGAAGGGCGAGATGGCCAGCACCGGACTGATGAGCGCCCCCGCCAACCCGGTGAGGCCGATGCAAATCGCGAAGGTGATGGCGTACACGCCGGAGACGTTGACGCCCAATATGCGGGCGGCCTCGCGATTCTGGGCAGCGGCCCGGATGCTCTTGCCGAGACGAGTTCGCATCAGGAAGAGACTGAGGCCGACCGTGACCGCCAGAGCCACCAACAGAATCCAGAATCGGGTGACCGGCACAGTCACGTGATCGGTCAGTTCCCACGCTCCTCCCAGGCTGGTGTCGGTGCGTCGGAAGTCGGCCGAGAAGATCAACTTCATGGCGTTTTGCAGCACGATTGCCACCCCGAACATCACCAGGAGAGACACCAGGTGCGAGCGGTCGATCACCCGATTGACCAATGTCATTTGCGTGGCGTAGCCCAGACCAAGCATTAATAGGAAGACCACGGGTGCCGACAGGAATGGTTCCACCCCCCACAAGTCGTTGGCCAGCCAAGCCAGATAGGCCCCGATCATTACGAACTCACCATGGGCGAAGTTGATCACCCCCATCACTCCCCAGATGATCGAAAAACCCAGCACCAGGATGGTGTACATGCCGCCCAAAGCAATACCGTTGATGAGAGCCTGGGCTACCTGGTGGACGCCGAAGCCAGTGGCGGTCCCGCCGGATGCTGCCGAAGTCGAAAGGGTGAAGGCGGTTTCGGCCGCCGCGGCCGGGGCCACCACTCTGACCCGGCCGTCCTGTACCTGGACGGTACCCATCGGCTTGGCGGTGTTGACTCCCCGGTCGTCGAAGGCCAGGGGACCGTAGAAGGTATCGGCTTCCAGGGAATACAAGGCCTGACGCACCTCGTCGGTGTCGGTGCTGCCGGCGGCCTCGATGGCGAGATGCAGAGCAAGTGCCGATGCGGTGGCGCTGGCTGCCTGGTAAACCGGCGGTTCGCCCCACAGGCTCTGGTAATAGCCGGCGTAATCGGAGGCAGTTCCGAAGTAAGGACCCTCGTAGGCCATGACAGATTCCCACTGGGTGGGACCCAGCACGCCGTTGACATCCTCGCCCAACTCCTCGATGAGCTTGGGGTTGGAAGGTCCCACCGTGATGAGCATGCCTTGGGGCGCGAATCCCAACTCCTTGGCGGAGTTCACGAACAGCACCGCGTCGTTGTAGTGCCCTCCGCCCACGAAAATGTCCGGATCCAGGTCCCGGAATTTGGTCATGATGGCCGAAACGTCCTGGATGTCCTTGGGATAGGTCTCCACTGCCAGCACCGCGATGCCGTTGTCTTCCAGGTGGCGGATGGCCCCATTAGCCACCGAGGTGGGAAAGGAGGTGTCCTCATAGGCGATCACCGCGGTCCGCACCCCTTGTCCAGCCAACATCTCGATGCCGGATTTGGTGTAGTCGCTGGCGATCGTGGCCACCAGGAACAAGTTGCGGAAACCGCGCTCGAACATGGTATCGGAGGTGCCGTTTCCCTCCACCATGATGACGTTGTTCGCTTCTGAGATGGCGCTGGCACCGGTGGTGAGGCCACTCGAATAGGGACCGAGCAGAAAGTCGACCCCGTCCTCGTCGATCAGTTTCTGCACCAGGTTTGCCGCGGTGTCGGCATCGGACTCGTCGTCGTAGTAGATGATTTCGGCGGCATAGCGTCTCCCGTCGATCTGGATGCCACCGTATTCCTCGTTTACCCATTTCACCCATGTGTCGTATCCCTGGCGGGAGTCGCGACCCTCCACCGCGAATTTGCCAGTCTCGCTCAGGGCGGCGCCAATCCGCACCGTCCCCGCGAACCCGCCCTCGGAGCTGGTCTGGGCTTCAGGGGTGGGGGTGCTCTCCTCACCGACACCCGCGCAAGCTGAGAGGGCCAACAGCGCAACTCCCGCTGCAGCAAGGTTGGCGAGTCGGCGCATATATGGGGTTCCGGTGGTGTTAGCAGTGGGGGTGACCCGTTGAAAAGCGATTTTAACAACCTCCCATCGTGGCGCCTGCCGACCCCCGTCCTGAAGCAGGGGCTTTCGGCCGCGTTCACCCTGCAACTTGGCCCTTCCGGGCCCACCCCCACCGCCGCCATGCCGGTATGGAACGGGGTGGAGGCAGGCTAACGCCAGCCGTCGCCGCCCCCGTTGGAGAAGCCGTTTCCGGCAGTTGAAGACGGCTTGGGTCCGGTGGAACCAGTCTGGACGGGTTGTGCCGTCTGTGGTGATCCCGTCTTGGGTGGAACCTATCCCAGGACGGTGCTTGTCAATGGATCCATTATGAAAGACCCCTGTGACAGAACAAGAGATACCGCTGGTAAGTGGAACGCCATCGCCGGATGGAACTGTGGCGCCTGTGAGCCCTGCCCCTGACTACATCCGGAAGACGCCGAAGGAACTGGTTCCCTTCACGGGGCCGGAGTGGACTGCCGACAGAGCGATTCCCAGCACGGTGCGGGTGTCTCGCGGGTCGACCAACCCGTCATCCCAGATGCGGGAAGTGGCGAAATAAGCCAGTTCTTCGGCTGAGATCTGGTTCTCGATCTTGGCCCTGATGGCGGCGTCCAGTTCGTCGTCGTAGGGCTCTCCGCGGCTTTCCGCAGCGGCGCGGCGGATGATGGACATCACCCCGGCCAATTGCTTGGGTCCCATCACCGCGATCTTGTGATTGGGCCACCCGAACATGAAGCGAGGGTCGTAGGCCCGCCCCGACATGCCGTAATTCCCCGCCCCGTAGGAGACTCCCGCCAAAAGCGAGATGTGAGGGACGGTGGAATTGGCCACCGCGTTGATCATCTTGGCGCCGTCCTTGATGATTCCCCGCTGCTCGTAGTCCTTTCCAACCATGTACCCGGTGGTGTTGTGAATGAAGATGATGGGGACGTCGTATCGGTTGCACAGCATGATGAACTCGGTGGCCTTGTGGGCTTCCTCCGAGAAGATCACCCCCTGCTGGTTGGCCACCACTCCCACCGCGAATCCGTGCACCGAACCCCAACCGGTCACGATCGACGGACCATAGAGGGACTTGTACTCGTCGAACAAAGAGCCGTCCAGGACCCTTCCCAAAACCTCTCGCATGTCGAAGGGAATCCGCAGGTCCTGGGGGATCACTCCCAGGAGGTCCTCCGGATCGTGTTCCGGCTCGGTGACTGCATGGGTGGGCCCGTAACCCTGCTTGCGCCAGTTGAGATGGGCTACGATCGCCCGCCCGATCCGCAAGGCGTCCAGTTCGTCGACCGCGAAGTAATCGGACAGTCCCGACACCCGGGAGTGCATCTCCGCTCCTCCCAGTTCCTCGTCGGTGGACTCTTCTCCGGTGGCCATCTTGACCAGCGGCGGTCCTCCCAAGAACACCTTGGCGCGTTCTTTCACCATCACCGCGTAGTCGGCCATCCCCGGCAGGTAGGCGCCCCCCGCCGTTGAGTTGCCGAACACCAGGGCGATGGTGGGGATGCCCAGTTGGGAGAGTTGGGTCAGGTTGCGGAAGGTCGCTCCGGCGTGCACGAAGACCTCGGCTTGCTCGGGAAGCACCGCCCCGCCCGATTCCACCAGGCTGATCAACGGCATCCGGTTGACCCGGGCGATGTCCTGGGCACGCATGCCCTTCACGGTGCCGATGCGGTGCATCGACCCGGCCTGGCTGGTGGGGTCGTTGGCGGAGACCACGCATTCCACCCCCTCCACCACCCCGATGCCGGTGATCAGGTTGGCGCCCAGTTTCTTGTCGGTTCCCCAACAGGCCAGGGTTGACAACTCCAAGAAAGGGGAGTCTCGGTCCAACAGCAGTTCGATGCGCTGGCGGGCCAGCAATTTTCCCCGGGCCAGGTGGCGCTTCACGTATTTGGGCCCGCCCCCCTCCCGGGCTTTGGCCATGAGTTGTTCGAACTCCGCCAAACCGTCAAGCATGGCCTCCCGGTTGGCCTGGAAATCCGGGGACGAGCGGTCGACTTTGGTGGGAAGAACGGGCACGACGCTTGGAAGGCTACCTCATCTGGGCCTATATCCTCTATGGCTGTGAGCTATCGACACATTCAAATCGAAACCGAAGGGCACGTAGGCTGGCTGTGGCTGAATCGCCCCCGCAAAATGAACGCCTTCTCGCCCGACCTCTGGGAGGATCTGCCCCGGGCGGTACGAGAATTGAGCGCTCGCTCCGAGGTGCGGGTGATAGTGGTGGCCGGCCGCGGTCGGGCGTTCACGGTGGGAATCGATCTCAACATGCTTGCCGGATTGGCCCCCGCCGGCGGTTCGCCCGCCGCCATAAAACGTGCTTTGTTCCGTCGCCTCAAAGAACTGCAGGAGACCTTCTCCTCGCTGGAGTCATCCCCGGTTCCGGTGATAGCGGCCGTGCACGGATGGTGTCTGGGAGCAGGCATGGACTTGATCACTGCTTGCGACATCCGACTGGCCGCTTCCGATGCCGTGTTCTCGGTGCGAGAGACACGAATGGCGATGGTGGCAGATATGGGAACCCTCGAGCGGCTCCCCAAAGTGGTTTCATCGGGTCATGTCGCCGAGTTGGTGTACACCGGAAAGGACATCGACGCGGCGCGAGCCGAACAGATGGGTCTGGTGAACCAGGTGTATGACGACCAGGAGTCTCTGATCTCGGGGGCCGCGGATTGGGCCGGTCAGATTGCTGCCAACTCCCCGCTGGCGGTGCAGGGGGCCAAAGCAGTGCTATCGGCCGAACGAGGCCTCTCGGTGAGCGAAGCCCTGGACTATGTGGCCCTTTGGAACACCGCTTTCCTGGAGTCCGACGACCTCAACGAGGCGGTGGCCTCCTTCATGGAGCGCCGCCCGCCCCGTTACACCGGTAACTGATCGGGTTCAGGTCTCGGGGTCCCAACGGTGGACCGAGGGGGGATTGCGGAACCCCAATTCAGAGCAGAGTGATTGGTATTCGGTCCTCCTGACGCCCTGCCAGGCGATCTCCTCCAAGTTACGGGACACCGGAGCATCCCGACGCAGGGTGGTCAGTTCACGGAACAGCAGGGCTTCCTCCTGCCGTTCGTTCAGGTTCTTGGAGAGTCGCGCCGCTCCCCGGACCTTCACCTCCCAGTTGGCGGGATCTGCAGGGATGAATTCCAGGTGGCCGTAGTGCCCCAACACCGTTGACGAGGACTTGGCGCCCCAGGCCGGAATGCCGGGAATCCCGTCGGCGGAGTCTCCCACCAGGGCCAGATAGTCGGGGATGGAGGCCGGGGCGACGCCGAACTTGGCCACCACTCCGTCCGCGTCCAGCATCACGTTCTGGCGGCGGTCGAAGGTGACCACATGGCGTCCCGACACGCACTGGGTCAGGTCCTTGTCCGGGCTGACCAGGATCACCCGGTCAGCTTGGGGAGAGAAGCGATGAGCGCCGGTGGCCATGGCATCGTCAGCTTCGAAGTCAATCATTCCCCAAACGGTGACACCGAGAGCTTGAAAGGCTCGTTCGGCCAAACCGAACTGACCCATGAGGTCTTCGGGAACCCCCACCCCGGTCTTGTAACCGTCGTACATGTCGTTGCGGAAACTCTCGATGACGGTGTCGGTGGCCGCCGCGATATGGGTCAACTGAGGATCTCGCAGCAGCGACAGGGTGGTGTTCAACAGCCCGTAGACCGCTCCGACCTCGGTACCATCCGGCGCCGTCCGGAACGGAAAACCGAAATAGGCGCGAAACAACTCGTAGGTACCATCAAGCAGATGCACGAACATTCCAAAAATGGTATGAACGATTCTCCTCCACGTCAAGGCGAGTCGGACGAAGTGGACTCGGAAACCGGTCCGGACAAAGGGGCCAACGGGTCCGGATGGCAGGAAACCGGGGAGGAATTCGATTCTCTCCGCGGCAGTTTTCGCTCCAGCTACCAGGAAGGGGCAGCCGAAGGGCCTTCTCGGGAAGAGGTGGCGAGCGCCTTTCGGACGCTGGGAAGCGCAATAACCCAGATGGTGGCGGGCGCCGGCAACACCTTGAAGGACCCCGCCGTGAAGCAGCAAGTCCAAAAGACCACCAGGACAGCGGTTTCCGCGGTTGCCGCCCTGTTCACGGAGTGGGCGGCCGAATTGCGAACCCGCTTGGAGGAAAGGGGCGGAGACCACCAGGACCCTCCCACGGATCACCGGTCGCAGGAGGGTGATTCGGCCACCGGCGACGAGAAAGACACCCCATCCGATAAAGACCCCGAAGGGTCCTGACCCCTGGAGGCCAACCAGTGGCGTTGATAACGGCCGGGGAGTTGGCCAAAAGACTGTCCGACCCCTTGGTGGTGGTGTGTGACGTCCGTTGGTATCTCGCCGACCCGGAGCAGGGCAGGATGGAGTACCAAGGCGCCCATCTGCCCGGGGCGCGCTTTGTCGACCTGGACACCGATTTGAGTGACGCCGACGCTGAAGGGCCCGGGCGTCATCCTCTGCCCACCGTGGAGGCCTTCGCTCGGACCCTGGGACGGTTGGGCATCGGACCCGATCACACCGTGGTGGCCTACGACTCCTCGGGTGGGGCCATCGCCTCCCGTCTGTGGTGGATGCTGCAGTCGATAGGGCACGGTTCGGCTTTCGTGCTGGACGGAGGCTTCCCGGCTTGGGAGCAAGCGGGATTGCCGCTCACAGCAGAGATTCCACCCGTGTCGAGTTTGGATTACCCGGCATCGGGCAAGTGGAGAGGCGTGGTGAGTGGCGAACAGGTTCTCTCCCTGCTGGGACGGGGTTTGATCCTTGATGCCCGGTCCGAGGATCGTTACCGGGGTGAGAATGAGACGATCGACCCCCAGGCCGGGCACATACCCACGGCGCGCAGCGCCTTTTTCGGAAAGAACCTGTCACCGGAGGGACGCTTCCTGTCGGCGAACGACCTGGGACGACGTTTCCGGGAGTTGGGTGTGGAGGACCACGAAACCACGGTCACCTATTGCGGGAGCGGGGTGACGGCTTGCCACAACCTTCTGGCCATGCACTTGGCCGGCTATTGGGGACTCCTCTACGAGGGGTCGTGGAGTGACTGGTCCAGTAGAACTGATGGCTTGGTGGTGACCGGTCCTCATCCCGGAGAAGCCCTTCCTCACTGATTCTCAGGAGGCCTCCTTGAGTCGAGCAATCAAGAAGATTTACGGTAACTGTTATTCCCTGGTAGAGGTATATTGAGATTATGCGTTTTTCTTCCTCTCGAGTCCGTTACGGGATAGCCGGAGCACTGGCGGCCGCACTTGCTCTGGCGGCCGGTGAACTGATCGCCGGATTGTCTCCCGCTTCCGTCTCCCTCACCGAGGCAGTAGGAGGCTTGGCCATTGACTATGTCCCCCCGCCGGTCAAGGACTTCGCCATCGCCGTGTTCGGAATCTACGACAAGTTGGCTCTCATCATCGGCATGGTGGTGGTGACCGTGGCCCTTGGGCTGTTGGTCGGAATGTGGGCGGCCCGCCAGTGGGCGGTTGCCCTCTGGGTATTCGGCCTGTTCGGGTTACTGGGTGCTTTCTCCTTGAGCCGTGAGCCGGGCATCAACTGGTTGGCTTCCATTGCCACCGCGGCGGTAGCGGCGGCCGTGGCGCTGGTTGTCTTGAGAATTCTCTACCGCCTGATCGGCGGGTTCGCTGTAAGGCCATTCGTCAGGACGGGCAGAATCCGCGACCTGAGGATGGTTCACCGCCAGATCGTGGGGCCCGCCCCGGGCGCCGGGGAAGCGACGGTGTTGGACTCTGAGGATGCCCAAGCTCAGGTCGTGGAAGTCGTCGAAGAGACTGAGGCGCCGGGCGATCTCACCCGTCGGAAGTTCCTGGTTGGCGCCGGAGCGGTTCTTGGATTGGGAGTGGCGATGGGGGCCGGTGGTCGTTTCATGTTGGAACGCACCAAGCGGGCTTTGGCCGGCCGGGAGACTGTGGTGCTTCCCCAGGTCACCGAGACCACCGCTTCCACCGGTGCGCCCACCACTATCGCTGCGAGCCCGTCGACCACCGCTGCGGAAGCGCAGACCACCACCACTGCTGAGGCGACTACCACCACCACCGGCCCTACCGTCGACGGAGCGGGACCGCTTCCCGCCGGGCACTCCCTGGATGTCCCGGGGATCAGTCCCATTATCACCCCCAACGAGGACTTCTATCTGATCGACACCGCTCTCAGTCCACCCCAGGTGAACCTGGAGGAGTGGACTCTGAAGGTGACCGGTCTGGTGGAGAACCCCTACGAGATCACTTTCCAAGAGTTGTTGACCAGACCGTTCGTGGAGCGCTACGTGACCCTGTCCTGTGTTTCCAATTCGGTTGGAGGATCCCTGGTGGGCCACGCCAAGTGGTTGGGCGTGCCGCTCAGCGTGATCCTGGACGAAGCGGGACTGCGGCCCGAGGCCGAGCAGATCGTGGGTCGCTCGGTGGATGGCTTCACGGTCGGCTTCCCGTCGACCATACCCTATGACGGTCGTGATGCCCTGGTGGCGGTGGGGATGAATGACGAGCCCCTTCCCATCGAGCACGGTTTCCCGGTGCGGTTGGTGGTTGCGGGTCTCTACGGCTACGTGTCGGCAACCAAGTGGCTGTCGGAACTGGAGTTGACCACTTGGGATGGATTCGACGCCTATTGGGTTCCCAGGGGATGGGCCAAGGAGGCGCCGGTCAAGACCCAGTCTCGGATCGACACTCCCCGCGACGGTCAGATCGCGGCCGGCCCACGGGCAATCGCGGGAGTGGCCTGGGCGCCGCACCGGGGGGTCGACCGGGTGGAGGTGAAGATCGGCAACGGACCGTGGATCGACGCCGAGTTGTCCAGCGAGATCTCCGACAACTCCTGGAGGCAGTGGCAACTGGCCTGGGACCCCGAACCCGGCCGGTACAAACTCCGCGTGCGGGCCACCGACGGCGAAGGGGTCACCCAGACCGACATCCGCCGGCCTCCCGCCCCCGACGGGGCCACCGGTTATCACACCATAGACGTGACGGTGAACGCCTAAGCCTCCCCGAACTGACACCCTGATCGGGATGGATGGCGGTTTACTGGTCCAAGGGCCGGACGGGGAGTCCCGTTGCTGGTGGGGCGTCGATCCTCCCGAATACCGCCGCTACCACGACCAAGAGTGGGGATTCGGGGTCACTTCCGATCACCGGCTGTTCGAAAAGGTCTGCCTGGAAGGTTTTCAAGCCGGTCTGTCCTGGCTGACGGTGCTGCGGAAGAGGGACAACTTTCGGGCGGCTTTCAGGGGGTTCGTTCCGGAGGTGGTGGCGCAGTTTGGCGAGGAGGAGGTCGACCGGCTGGTGACCGATCCCGGGATTATCCGCCACCGAGGAAAGATCCGTTCAACCATCAACAATGCCGGCCGAGCCTTGGAGATGACCCGCTCTCACGGGTCGCTTGCCGCCTACTTCTGGCGATGGGCGGAGTTCGACAGTCCGCCGCTACGGGTTGCGCCCCCGGCGACCACCGAGGCTTCCACGGCACTGGCCAAAGACCTCCGTAGTCGGGGCTGGACGTTCGTGGGCCCCACCACCTGCTATGCCTTCATGCAGGCCACGGGATTGGTCAACGATCACCTGGACGGCTGCTGGGTGAGAGAGGAGGCGGAGGGATCCCGCCGCCGAGCCGGTGGGCCTTTGACGCCTAACGGGATGAATTGATTCTTCGGATCCTTGCCGACCTGGCGAACCTGGTGGAGGCCCCTGGGTTGAGCGAGGTGATCGCCACGCCACTGATCACCAGGAAGATGCCGGTGACCAAGGCGGGGGTGACCGGCTCGTCCAGTACGGTCATCGCCAGGGTTGCAGCCACCGCCGGCTCCATCAGCCCGACCACCGTGGCGATGCTCAGGCGAAGATGCTTCAGACCGGATCCCCAAAGCGTCTGAGCGCAGGTCACGGTCACCAGTCCCAGGTACGCGATGGTCACAACGGAAGCGGTGGATGCGAATGCCGCCTCCACGGAGGTCAGCGCCAACGGCAGCAACAGGAGTGCGCCTGCCACAATAATCGTCGTCATGGCCGGGAGGAGCGGACGGTCCCGCATGAGCTGTTGAGCGGAGAACCCGAAGGTCGTTATGCCGCATCCGGCCACCACTGCCAGGGCCACGCCGCTCCACACCACGTCCGGTGACCCTCCCGATAGAAGCGCCACACCTCCAACTGCCACGACCACCCCGACCAGCCAGCGCCCGCCGGGCCGGTGCTTGTGGGCCAGCCAGTCGATTCCGCCACCGGCGACGACGCTGCTCCCAATCATCACCAGGGTCCCCACGGCCACGCCGGTGCGGGACACCGCCTCGAAAAAGGACAGTTGTACGCCGGCCACCATGAGAGCCCCGAGTACCACCCATCGGGCCGGTAGCGGGTACCGCCACGGCGCCTCCTTCCGGATCAGCGAGGCAGCCAGGAGTCCGGCTCCGCCGATCACTGCCCGCCAAGACCCCATGGCTACGGCGTCCAGTGAGTCAGGGCCGAGTTCGGCCGCCGTCCCGATCGTCCCGATGAGCGACGTGGCCAACGCCACCGACCCCACCGCCAACATGGGGGAGCGCCGCGCCCCTGGGTCATGCCGGCTCAAGGGTCACCTCAACAGCGGCGGGGGAGGGGAACACCAGCAGGCCGTGACCTTGCAATGGCCTCCGAAGGTGGTTGCTGTTGTCGCAAGTTTGGCCCAGGGATCTGTGACGAGTGGGGCATGGAGATCTTCTGGCGGTTAGAAGTGATCAGCTTGCCTGCGGATGAAGGTGGCTGTCATCAGGTCGAGGTGACCTCCTCCTCCGTTTTCGAACAGGGTGATCTGGTCGGGACTCTGCCGGCCGGGATGATCTCCCCTGCACAGTTGGAAGAGATCGGCCCTGATGTCTTCTTCGGTGATGAGACCGGACTCAAGCGGGATCACCAGATCGCCGCACTCCTCAACCGCCGCATCACGGGAGTCGACGAAGATGGCGGCGCGGCGGATGACTTCGTCGTCTATTTCCCGGCAGTGGGGGAGGAAGGCGCCCACCAGATCAAGATGAGTGCCCTGCCTGAGGAGGTCTCCCGGAATCAACGGTTCAGAGGACATGGTGGCGGTGGAGATGATGTCAGCCACACCGATTGCGGTGTGCAGATCGTCGGCGACCTCCGCACCGAGCGCCGCGGCCAATTCCGCTGCCTTGGATCGAGTTCGGTTCCAGATCAGCACCCGGTCCAACGAGGGCCGCACCTCCCGGTGGGCCGCAATCAAATGGGGGGCGAGTCCGCCGGCGCCCACCATCAAGAGGGTCCTGCTGTCGGGTCGCGACAAGAGACGGGAACCGAGCGCCGAGTCGGCCGAGGTCTTCCGGTAGGTGAGTTCGGTCCCGTCCATGATCGCCGCAGGGGTGCCGCTTTCCCCGTCAAACAGCACGTACACCGCCTGCACCGAGGGGATTCCCCTGGTTCTGGGGTTCTCGGGGAACACGGTCACCAACTTGACACCCAGTGAATCTCCCGGCTGCCAAGCGGGAAGACCCATGAAGACCTGCTCGCCGTCCGGTGGTGAATAGACCACCCTGCGGATGTGAGCCTTAGGGCTGAGGTGGCTCTGGAAGAGGTGGTCGGCCAACTGTCCGTACGGCGCCAGCTTTGCCAGCGCCGCTTTGTCAAGATAGGGGATCACTTTCCGAGATTCTAAACCCCGACCCGAAATGGGTCCCGGAGGGCGCCCTTACACAATTCACTCCAGGAAAACACTCTGTTCATCCTCGTGACTGCATGGACCCGATATCCTCACTGGCAGTGAGACCTAGGAAGGCAATATGACCCTACAACGACCTTCTTTCACAATGGGAATTGAAGAGGAGTACATGCTGGTCGACTCCCAGACGAGGAATCTGGTAACCGATCCCGACCCGGCGATGTTCGACAAATGCAGGGAACTGTTGGGAGAGCGGGTCACCCATGAACTGCTGCGTTCCCAGATCGAGATAAGCACCAAGCCCTGCTCCTCCCTGTCGGAGTTGGGGCACGATCTTCGTCGGTTGCGCAGAGCCGTGATCGACACCGCCCGGGAGTACGGGATGTTGGTGATCGCCTCCTCCACCCACCCCTTTGCCCAGTGGTGGGAGCAGCAGGTGGTATCTGACGAGCGTTATCAGGTACTGACCGGAGACATGCAAGCCGTCGCCCACCGCCTGGTGACCAATGGCATGCATGTCCACGTCGGTATCGAAGACCCGGAGATGCGGATCGATCTGATGGGGCAGGTCACCTACTTTATGGCCCATCTTCTGGCCCTCTCCACGTCCTCTCCATTCTGGGGCGGGAAGGACACCGGTTTGAAGAGCTATCGACTCAACGTTTTTCACACCCTGCCCCGCACCGGCCTCCCCGAGGTCTTCGAAAGCTGGAGTGCCTATCAGCGGCACGTTGATGTGTTGATCGGAGCCGGCATCATTGAGGACGCCACCAAGATCTGGTGGGACATACGTCCCAGCGCTCGGTATCCCACTTTGGAGATGCGAGTCACCGACGTGTGCACCAAGCTCGAGGATGCCCTGGCGATCGCGGCGGTGTACGTCTGCCTTCTCAGCATGCTGTTCCGCCTGAGAACAGACAACCAGAAGTGGCGCTCCTATGCCACGTTCCTCTTGGAAGAGAATGTCTGGCGGGCCCAGCGGTATGGTTCCACAGGCTCCCTCATGGACTTCGGGCAGCGGCGCCTGGTTCCATTCTCGGAATTGGTCGAGGAGATGATCGAAATGCTGATCCCGGACGCGGAGGAGATGGGGTGCGTTGACGAGGTGCAGCATGTCCGGCAAATAGTCATGGACGGCACTTCCGCCGAGCGCCAATTGGGATCATTTCGTCGGGCGCTCAACCGGGGCGCCACGGAACAGGAAGCCTTGGTGCAGGTGGTAGACATGCTGGCCGACAACACTGCCGCCAATCTGGCATAGCAGGTATACGTTCGGGCCCGTGGGCCAATGTGAAAATGATGCGCCACTAATAACGGTTTGTTGTGCCGACACGCAATATCCTCCTCAGCAAAAGATGGTCGGAAAGGGATAGACCCTCGTTTACGGTAGGGATTGAAGAGGAGTATCTGCTGATTGATCCCCAGACGAGGGATCTGATCTCAGATCCCGATCCGGACATGTTCGAGAGATGCCAGGAGGTCTTGGGAGAGCGCGTGACCCATGAGATTCTGCGGGCCCAGATCGAGGTGAGCACCAGGCCGTATTCCTCCATCCAGGCGGTCGGGCAGGATCTTCGATACCTTCGTCGCACCGTGATCGATGTTGCCCGGGAATACGGGATGGGTGTGATTGCCGCTTCCACCCATCCCTTCGCCCAGTGGTGGGAGCAGAAGGTGTCCGTAGGAGAGCGCTATCTGATGCTGGAAGGCAGAGTCCAGTCCCTGGCCCGGCGGATGTTGATCTGCGGAATGCATGTCCATGTGGGTATAGAAAATCGGGACCTGAGAATCGACCTGATGGGCCAGGTTTCATACTTTCTTGCCCATCTGCTGGCATTGAGTACGTCCTCCCCCTTTTGGGGAGGAAAGGACACCGGCTTGAAGTGCTATCGCTTGTATGTCGGCCATGGGATGCCGCGCACCCGCCACCCGGAGCTATTCGAGAGTTGGAGTGAGTATCAACGCCACATCGAGGTCCTGATCGGGGCAGGCGTCATCCAGAGTCCCAGCGAGGTGTGGTGGGACATCAGGCCCAGCAGCAACTACCCCACTTTGGAGATGAGGGTCACCGATGTGTGCACCAAGGTGGATGATGCGATCGCGGTTGCCACCGTTTACGTCTGCCTGCTGAGAATGCTCTACCGCCTGAGGACCAAGAACCAGAAGTGGCGGTCCTATCTGCCATTCCTGTTTGGAGGAAAACGTATGGCTGGCCCAACGGTACGGCTCCACCGGGTCCCTGCTGGACTTGGGGAAGCGCAGCCTGGTCCCGTTTTCTGAACTGGTGGAGGAAATGATCGAGGTGCTGATGCCGGAGGCCGAGGAATTGGGATGTGTCAATGAACTTCAGCACATACGCCAGATAGTGATGAATGGCACATCTGCAGAGCAGCAGGTATGGGTGTTTCGCAGAGCTCTGCACAGCGGCGCCACCCAGGAGGAGGCCTTTAAACAGGTGGTGGACATGCTTGCCCACGACACTGCGGATAACTTGGGTTAGCGGCCGGTTAGGGTTGCGGGGTATATAGACCAAGAGGAGAAGATGAGCGACTATCCGATCAGAATCGGGCTGCAGCTACAACCCCAGCATGCCGACTATTCCGCCATTCGCGACGCGGTGCAGAGGGCCGAGGCGATCGGCGCCGATGTGGTTTTCAATTGGGACCACTTCTTTCCGCTCTACGGCGACGCCAGGGGAAAGCACTTCGAATGCTGGACGATGCTGGGAGCCTGGGGGGAATCCACTACTCAGATCGAGATCGGGGCGCTGGTTACCTGCAACTCCTATCGGAATCCGGATCTGTTGGCCGACATGGCCCGTACCGTGGACCATATTTCGGGAGGTCGGTTGATCCTGGGCATCGGGTCAGGTTGGTTCCGTTGGGACTATGACTCTTACGGGTACGAGTTCGGCACAGTGGGAAGCCGCCTCGCCGACCTCGCTGCGGCGCTTCCCCGCATCGAGGCCCGCTGGAAGAAGCTCAATCCGCTGCCGACCCGCAAGATCCCAATCCTCATAGGAGGCATGGGAGAGAAGAAAACCCTTCGTTTGACCGCGCGTCATGCCGACATCTGGCACGGGTTCGGCACTCCCGACACCATGGCTCACAAGAACTCGGTTATCGACCAGTGGTGCGAGGTGGAGGAACGGGATCCGGCCAGCATCGAGCGATCATGCAATGTTGAAGGGTCTGCGATCTCGACGGGAGACGACTACGTTGCCACCGGAACCACGTTCTTGGTGGTCCCAACGGTCGGTCCCGACTATGACCTCACAGCTTTGGAGGAGTGGGTGGCTTGGCGAGACTCCAGGAAAGGCTGACGCAACCGCAAGACTTCAACCCGTTGAACAAAGAAGAAGGGGCTCCGGATGGAGCCCCTTCTCTGTTATTCGGTTTCTCGATCCCGGCTACGGCAGGCCGATGCTGGGGTCGATGAACTCGTTGGTGACGATGTCGGTGGCGATCACGGTCGGGTCGTAGGTCTCCAGTCCCTGCGGACCGTAGATCTCGGCCAAGAGGGCGATCACCTCGTTGACCCGACCGATGTCGAAGTCGCCGATGGTGTCGTTGGGACCGTTCCCGATCAACCCGAGTTCGAGCTGAGCATCATGGGAGTACTGCGCCACTCCTGGGCTGTACTGCCAGAAGCTCTCCAACGCGGCCACGATCTCCACGATCTGGGCGTTGGTGGCGGCCGGGTCGGCTGCGTAGTCCACCTGGGCCTGCTGCACCATGGGCACGAACAACTCCCAACAGTCTCGGTATCCATCGATGATGTCGGGCTTGGAGGCCAGCAACTGCGGGTACATCTCCAAGCCGGAGTCGTGGATCAACATGAAGTCGACCGGCTTGCCCCAGTCCTCGAACTCGTTCTGGTACTGGTAGGGCTCGGCCGATGCGAATCCCTGCTGGACCAGGTTGCCCTCGGCGATGAACCGGGCGGGTGACCCGTCATAAGAGGCATCTATCTGGTCCTCGGTGACCCAGCCCTTCCCCAGCAGGTAGTCGATGTAGGTGGCGCCCTCGAAATAGAGGAGGGTTCCGTCGTTGCCTCTGAGCTGATCGCCCAAGTCCTCAAAACTCTCCAAATCGTATACCTCGGGGTCCCACATCACTATCTGGGGGTTCTTGTCACGAGGCGCCACGATCCCGATGGTGGGCTGCGACGCGGAGAGTCGCACCTGCTCATCGGTGTTGGTGTACGCCAAGTGGATCGAAGAATCCTGGTAGAGCAATGAGATGTCGTTCTGGAAACCGATGTAGGGACCGCCGGCGCGGACTTCCAGCATCACGCCGGTGTCGCCGATCTCGTTGGTGTAAGTCCCGTTGGTGGTGTCGATCGTCCCGCCGGGGCCGGCCAACTGATACAACTCGGAATGCTCGGCCTCGGGGAACCAGTCGGTCTGGACCACGATGGTGCTCGGGCAGACTTCGGACAGAGTGGCCATGGTCATATCCATGTCCATGGAGGGCAGTCCGATGCTGGGATCGATGAACTCGTTGGTGACGATGTCTTCAGCCGTCACGTTCGGGTCGTAGGTCTCCAGTCCCTGCGGACCGTAGATCTCGTCGAGGAGGGCGATCACTTCGTTGACACGACCCATGTCGAAGTCGCCGATGGTGTCGTTGGGACCGTTCCCGATCAGACCCAACTCGAGTTGGGCGTCGTGAGAGTACTGCGCCACTCCTGGGCTGTACTGCCAGAAGCTGTCGAGCGCGGCCACGATCTCCACGATCTGGGCGTTGGTGGCGGCCGGGTCGGCTGCGTAGTCCACCTGGGCCTGCTGCACCATGGGCACGAACAACTCCCAACAGTCTCGGTATCCATCGATGATGTCGGGCTTGGAGGCCAGCAACTGCGGGTACATCTCCAGGCCGGAGTCGTGGATCAACATGAAGTCAACCGGCTTGCCCCAGTCCTCGAACTCGTTCTGGTACTGGTATGGCTCGGCCGATGCGAATCCCTGCTGGACCAGGTTGCCCTCGGCGATGAACCGGGCGGGCGACCCGTCATAGGAGGCGTCGACCTGGTCTTCGGTGACCCAACCCTTGCCCAACAGGTAGTCGATGTAGGTGGCGCCCTCAAAGTAGAGCAGCGTGGCGCCCGAGGCTCCGATGTCAGCGAAGCTGTCAAAGGAGTACACGGCCGGATCCCACATCACGATCTGGGGGTTCTTGTCACGAGGTGCCACGATCCCGATGGTGGGCTGCGACGCGGAGAGTCGCACCTGCTCATCGGTGTTGGTGTACGCCAGATGGATCGAAGAATCCTGGTAGAGCAATGAGATGTCGTTCTGGAAACCGATATACGGTCCGCCGGCGCGGACTTCCAGCATCACGCCGGTGTCGCCGATCTCGTTGGTGTAAGTCCCGTTGGTGCTGTCAATCGTTCCTCCGGGGCCGGCCAACTGATACAACTCCGAGTGCTCGGCCTCGGGGAACCAGTCGGTCTGGACCACGATGGTGCTCGGGCAGACATCAGCCAGTGCCACATCCGGCATAGCGGCCTCGGTTGTCTCCGTAGGCGCTGCGGTGGTTTCCGCAGCGGCAGCGGTTGTTGCGGGCGCAGCGGTAGTGGCCGGAGCGGCCTCCTCATCGCCGTCGCCGCATGCTGCCACCACCAGGGCCAGCACAGCTAAGGCGGCAAGCCACCTTGGTACCTTCATTGTTTTCATAGGATGGTTCTCCTTTCTAACTAACTCGTTATTCCATAGCTTTCTTGAGCGTGATATGAGGTTGTTCGACACTGGATGTCAGGTGGTTTCGTGCCATTTGCCCACCGCCATCTTGCCCAGAACTCCGAACCCCCAAAAGACTAGGATGCCCAAGAGGGAAGAGAACAACAGAGCCGTGAAAAGTTGCTCGGTCAGCAGTCTTGCCCGGTATAGATCGAGCAGTCTCCCCAACCCCGGGATTCCCTTTCGGAAGAAGAACTCCCCCACAATTGCGCCGATCACCGACAGACCGGCGGAGATGCGGAACCCCGCAAAAATGGCGGGAAGAGCGTTGGGGAACTGCAGTTTGAACAGACGGGTGAGGCGGTTCGCTCGGTGAAGAGTGAAGAGATCATGAAAAGAGGCGGGGACCGACTGCAGACCGAACAGGGTGTTGGTGATTATCGGGAAGATGGAGATAATCACGCAGACAACTACCCGGCTGGTGAACCCGAATCCCAGCCAGAGGCCTACCAGGGGAACGATGGCCAGAATCGGGACGGTCTGGATGATGACCGCATAGGGATAGAAGGAAGTCTCTATCCACTTTGCCTGGCTCATCATGATGGCGGAAGTCATCCCGAGCACGATGGCGATAACCAAGCCGCTCATCGACACTGCCAGCGTCCAGAGCAGGCCTTCCAGCACCTGGAAGAGGTTGTCCTGGTTTACAAACCCCACATCGATTACCTCGTTGGGAGTGGGGAGCAGGAACTGCCGATCCGGGTCGAGGCTCAAGCTGATGGCATACCAGATACCCAGCACCACCAGGAACACCACAATGGGGGGTCCCAACCGATAGGTGGAGGAACGGAGGAGGGAGGAGGAGCGCCGGGTCGTACTCATCTACTCATCCCTCAGCACTTCCGATACCTCACCTGTCAACTCGGCGAAGGCCGGATCGAAGCGCAAGTCCAGGTGGCGGGGGTATGGGAAAGGCACCTTGAAAGACTTGAGGATGCGCCCGGGTCGGGAAGACATCACCAGGACGTCGGTGGACAGGAACACCGCCTCATACAGGTTGTGGGTGATGAACACCGCCCCGAATCCAGCCAGGGCGAATATCCGGAGCAATTCGGTGTTGAGATACTCCCGGGTGATCTCGTCCAGTGCTCCGAACGGCTCGTCGAAGAAGAACAGGGGTGGGTCCAGGGTGAGGGACCTGGCCAGGGAGACCCTCATCTTCATCCCTCCTGACAGAGCAGCGGGATAGTGCCGGTTGAACCCGCTGAGTCCCACCAACTCAATGGCGTCCTTGGCCCTCTGTTTGCGTTCGCCTCGGTCAAAGCCGCGCAGTTCGCAGAACAACTCGACGTTCTTTTGCACCGTTCTCCAGGGCAGGAGGGTGGCGTCCTGAAAGACATACCCCAGCGTCTCGTCGGAGCGGCGCACTTCGCCTGAACTCACCGGCAGAAGACCGGAGCCCATTCTCAGCAACGTGGACTTCCCGCAACCGGAGGGGCCGACCACGGTGACGAACTGGCCCGGCTTGACCGAAAGAGAGACGTTATCCACCGCATGGGTCCCGTCGGGAAAGGTCTTGCTGACCCTATCGAAAGCTATGAGCGTGCTGTTGGAACGATTGTTGCTGGAAATCTGTCCGGCCCCTGGTCCGTGTTCTAGGTTTTGCCCGCGGCGACCACTACGCCTGCCCTCATGGTAACCCGTTCGGGCCTCAGAGAAAGGGCCTCATTGAGGGTATTTGCCTTGACCAACGTCATGTCGGCGCTCTCGCCGGTCCGGAGAGTCGACCGTCCGTCGCTGAGCGAGGAGAGAAGACGGGCGTCATCATAGAAATGACCTGCCAGTCTGGCGAGATACCCGATTTCCAGAAGGTCGGCGGTGGGGAAGGGGCAGAAAGTGTCGTCGACGTTGTCGACTCCCAACCTCACATGCACTCCCTCCTCGATCAACAGGTTGATGGGCGCCAGAGCCCGGCGGGGTGAGTGGTTGCCGTATTCGTGAAGGATCAGGTTGGTGCGGGGCATGCAGTTGACGGTGATGCCCAGGCCGGCGATCCGGCGGGCCAAGGCGCGAGTCTGTTGCTCCGGCAGGGCGCTCAGCAGGCAGCAGTGGCTGAATGAAACCCGTCCTTCCAACTTGTACCGCTCCACCTCTCCGAGGGCGAAGTCCATGAGAAGACGGGCAGGGTCGAGTGTCTCGTCTATGTGAACGTCGGCATCCACTCCCGTTTCGGAGGAGAGTCTCATGATGGCGCTGACCGCTTTACGGGGTTCGCTGTCGTGATTCGGCGACCCGCCCAACAGTTGGTAACTGCCGGCGGCCAGGTCACGGCGGAGCCGTCTTAGCTCTTCGGAGTCGTTCAAGGCGCCCTCCACAGCGAATGCCACCAGTTCGATCTCGATCAGATCAGCCAGTTCCGCACGGACTTGCGCCATAACTGGCCAGCGGGGCGGGGCTATGTGGCTGGGAAGGTGCCCCACATGGCCGCGTGCCCGGGTGGCGCCATTGACAGCCAGGGTTGAGAACAGGCGCTTGGCCCGTTCAATGGCCGTCTCGACCACGTAGCCCTCCGGGCGGATCCCCAGTTCGATGGCGTCCTCCAATGAACGGGGCGGCCGGGGGGAGCCAACATAGGCCCGGTCGGGATGCAGATGGGGCTCGGCAAAGGAGGGGAGGGCCAGATGGGAGGGTTGTCCCACTAGATGTTCACGACCGGGTGCGTCATCTATGCCCTTGATGAGACCGCCAGCCAAAGAAATCACCTGCGGTCCCTCATGTCCGAGAACCATCACCGGACCGATCAGAGCAGGGCGATCTCCGGCGCCCAATTGCTGGGGTTGGGTGATGGTGGCCATTACTGGTAGAGCTTGGTGGTCAATGGAATATCCCTGCGGATCAGACCGGCCCGGTTTCGGATGTCTGCGGCCCGACCATGGGCCTCAATGTGAAGATCGGCCTCGTCCACGCCCAACACCCGGCCGTCCCGGTAGCAGACATTTCCGTCCACCCAGGTCTGGTGGACGGAAGCGGTCGAGGCGGACCACACCAGTGCCGATACCGGGTCGCCGTATGGGACCCACTCTGGGTGATCGAGGTCCCACAGAACCAGATCGGCCTTCTTGCCCACCTCAAGTGACCCTATGTCCGACTCCATACCCAGCGCCTTGGCGCCATCGAGGGTGGCCATGCGCAGTGCCTGCGTCGCACCCACCAGGGTGGCGTCCATGCGTGCATCCTTGAACAGGCCGGCGGCCAGGTGGATCTGGCGGTGGAGGTTGAGATTGCCTGCCGCCGAAACACCGTCGGTCCCCAGTCCCACCGTCACTGCGGCTTCCAACATCTCCGGGTACTTGCCGATCGAGGTGGCGCCTTTGGCAAGTTTCAGGGAGGTGGAGGGGCAGAATGCGACTTTGGTTCCGTGGGTGGAGAGCATCTGGACCTCTTCGGGGGTGACGGCCACTGCATGGGCGAGTACCAGATTATCACCCAGTCCGCCCGCTCGAGCCACACGGGTGATGGGCCAACTGCCATGCCGGCGCTGGGAGATCTGGGCCTCCGGCAGAGAGGTGGCCAGGTGATAGGTGGTCCCCACTCCCATCCGGGAGGCAAGTTCGCGGGCGCCAACATGCAGTTCCAGGCTGCAGGGCTCCTTGCCTTCGATGTTGACCCACACTCCCAGCCGTCCCCGCGCCGCCCCGTGCCAGGTTCGCACCGTCTCTTCCAGGGCCTCCAAGGCAACATGGGCGTCCGGGAAAAAATGATGATCCACCATCTGAGGGGACCAACCGGGAGGAATCTCCTTGGGCTTCACATCAGCGGCGTGGCGGCCGGTGATGCCCCTGATACCGGTGCTCTCCACGGCGGCGGCCACCGGCGCCGGGTCGCTTTGGGCGCCCATGTCCAGAAAGCAGGTGGTTCCTCCCCGGAGCATTTCGGCGGTCCCCAGCAGAGACCCCACCTTCTCGTCTTCACCGGTGACATGGGCGTAGAAGGGCTTAGCCCAGTGAAACACCCAGGTACGGGTGTCGATGACATCGGGGAACACCGCTCGCGACAGCGTCTCGGAGAGATGAACATGCGAGTCGACGAATCCGGGGGTCACCCCCAGCTTGCGTCCACTCATCCGCTCCACCGTATTCTCGGCGCGCATCCCCAAGCGTTGGTTGACTTCGTCGGTGGTCCCCAAGTCGCTGATGCGATCGCCTTCGATCAGAATCGCCCCGTCATTGATCACCCGGTCGTCTTGGTCGCAGGTGATCACGAATTCCAGGTGTTCGATGAGGGTTGAAGAAGCGGGGGAAGTCACGGCCTTCTGGGCTTGTTGGTGTCGAAGTACACCTAGGCCGGGTATGTGGCCCGGTATCGCATATACAGATAGTCACCGGCCTTACGAGCCGACAGAATCTTCATCCGCGGCGCGTCATCAGGAAGCCAGCCGGTCCCTTCCACAAGGCTGGGACGGGGGTTATCGGGGTTTTCGCCGACGACCAGCGGTGACCGGGTTATATAGGGCTCATTTACCAGTCCCGCCCCGAGCAATGCCCCGTACAGCGTCGCTCCGCCTTCGCACAGGAGAAACTCCACTCCGTATTCGCTGGCCATGATCCGGGCGTAGCGTTCCAAGTTCACACCGCTTGCTCCGAATTCCAGAATGTCGATTTTGCAGGCCGGCCGGACCGTGGCCCGGATCCGTCGGGCTCCTGCTCTGGTGGTGGCCACCACTACATGGGCGTCTTCCATCGAGAAGACCCTGGCCTCCCGCGGCAGGTGGCCGGCGAAGGTGATGTAGGAGAATATGGGCAGTGTTGAGCGGTTCTCATGGCGACGAAGGGCGGCGAAGGCCCCCCCGTCGCCGGGATAGATGTCGTCAGGCGTATTGACGTGGGAAGGCTCTGCCCGGAGTGTCCCCTCACCTATCACCACCGCGTCAGCGCGGGCGCGAAGCAGTCCCATCAGCCACACGTCATTGTCGTCAAATCCTGAAATCGGGCCTCCGCCGCGGTGATCGGGATGATTGAAAGCCACCCGACCGTCGTGGGCGGTCACGAAGTTCATGGCCAGCAGGGGAAGTCCGTCAGTGGGGGGGCGAAGTCGCATCGGGCCCCCATAGACCGCCGCAAAGTCGGGATGCAGTTCCACCCCTTGGCCGGGCGCCGAGGTCTCAGCATCGAACAGGGTTTCGAACGGCAAGGCCGGTCCACGCACGGGAATTGGGGAATGCTGGTCCATGCTTAGGAATGCTCCTTCAGTTGGTTTCTTGAGAGGCAACGATACCGTATCGCTCATGCCTCATTCTCGGTCGCCTTGTTAGCCTTTCGGTCGACCTTCCGACGGATTCAGGTATGAGAGAGCAAGTAATCGTCCGCCTCCAGGCCGCCCTGCAACAGCAGGATTGGGATGGATTGGTGGTCTCCTCCCCGGAGAACTTCGCTTATGCGGCCGGGTTTGTGGTGCCTTCCCAGCCATTGATGCGATGGCGGCATGCCGCCATGGTGATGCCCGCCGGCGGTGATCCGGCGGTGATGTGCATCGGGGTGGAGGAGGCGATGGTCCGGCAGAGGACCGCGGCTTCCGAGGTGGCGGTGTGGGATGAATTCGACGATGATCCCATGGCATGCCTGGCCGGGCTTCTGGAGAGGTTGGGCCTGCACCGGGGACGGTTGGGCGTGGAACTCGGATATCTTCCCGCGGCGGACTTCGAACGACTCAGGCAAGCCACCCCGGGCGTGGAGTGGGTTGCGGCTGACCGGTGGCTCAGCAGGCAGCGGCAGGTCAAGACCCCTGCCGAACTGGAACTCCTGGCCCGGTTGTCGCGGATCTCCGACGCTTCTATCGGAGGGGCCCTGGCCGCGGTTAACGCCGGAGACACAGAGATGGAGATCGCCGCCGCCTTGACCGATGGCATCTACCGGGGAGGCGCTGAGGACTTCAAACTGATGATCGTGGCCACCGGTCCCCGTAGCCAACTCGCCAACGTCGGCCCCACCGGTCGGGTCTTGCAGGACGGCGATGTCTGCCGGGTAGAGATCTTTGCGGTGGCGGAGGGGTACCACGCTGGTGTGTGCCGCACCGCGGCGGTGGGGTCGCCGCCAAAGGCCGCGGTCGAAATCTGGGCCAAGCTCGTGGAGTGCCGCGATGTCCTGCTGGAGGTCATCCGCCCCGGGGTTTCCAGCAGGTGGGTGTGGGATCGGTTTGAGGCCGTTTGCGGTCCTCTTGGCCTACCGCTCTTTTCCTTTGTGGGTCACGGAATAGGACTGTCCCTGCACGAGCCTCCCTACATCAGCCCTCGTCACGACCAGGTGCTGGAAGAGGGAATGGTGTTCGGTGTGGAACCACTGATCTACAACACCGGCCGCGGCTTCGGACTCCAACTCAAGGACATGGTGGAGGTAACCTTCCACGGCGCAAGGCTCCTGTCAGATGTGAACGCCAACCGGGGTTTGATTACGGTCGGCTGATTCGCAGGTTAACCGTAAGGTAGCAGCGGCAGCGAGATCAGGTCTTCTCGACCAAATCTGCGATTTGTCTTATGGCGGGTGGCGTCCTCGAGGACCCGGTCGTATTCAACACCGGTCTTCAAATAGATGGGCATTGCGTAGCTCCAGTTCGTTGCCGATGAGGGCACCTTGCGGGGCAAGTATTCAAGGCTGATCCGCACGTCGTCGCGGATCCAGAGCCACAACGGAGTATCGCCGCTGGTTGCCCAGAAATCAAAGTTGACGCATAGGAACAGGCATCCGGCTTTATCGGTGAATGTGAGATACCGTCCGTAATATTCTTTGGTCAGGCCGATGGCCAGGCCATCGGTAGACATCCATTTCTCCCCCACGCCGCGAGTTACCACATCGTCAACCAGGCGGTACAGTCCTGGAACGCGCCGCGGGAGGACCGGCCCGAGTTCGTTCGGGTGGATTGGAAGGAAAGCTCCCTCGTCCTGACGCTTGGCAAGACCGCGAAGTTGTCGGATGTCCGCGGCCGTTTCCACATCGGCGCAGTCCAGGATGTCCAACAAGCCGGTCCAACTGGCCAACATCAAATGTTGGTCCAAATCATCGATCCTGGCTCTTCGGGTCCCCTGCGGAGATTCGAGGCATTCCAGTCGCACACAATCTCCGCAGTCCGTTTTGTTCTCCTCACACTCCATTTGGCGCCTGATCTCCCACCAGAGGGTTTCGATGCGGCTCTCCGGCGCGATGAACAACAGGACTCCCGGCCCGTCGAGCATTCGCAAGTAGCGAATAGCCTGATCCGGCTGAAGAGCCGCCCAGAACTTCGACTCCACCAGCAGCCGTTTGGAACCACTCCGGTCGTAACCAACCATGTCGGGGCGGGATCCGTCCTCGTGAGTCACCTGTGTTTCGAACCTGGTTATGGGTTCGATCTCGAATTCATCCGTCCGAAGGAAGCTGTCCAAGGCGCTACGACAAGCCTTTGACCTGTTCAAAATGAATGCCAGCGCTTCTGTTGCTGCATCCTCTACCTGGCTGGTCAGCCTCGGCACCAAGTGGGCCAACAGTGTGGGTTCTTGAGTCACAGCGCCCTCCTTCCCGCCTTTAGGTTTCCATGACGGATTCTATGCGGGCAGGCTACCGAGCCATTCGCCGACGAATGAACTGATCGAACATGGGCACGGTGAAGGCGATAACGCCGCGGCGAGGAGCGTAGCAGAGGCCTTTGGCTATCACCGAGTTGCGCTGAGTGCTGACTTGGGGGGTGGACCTACCCATCCGGAACGCCACTTCGCCTGTCGGGTACGGACCAGGTCCGAGTGAGGCCATAGCCGCTAGATAGGCTCGCTCGGCTTTGGTAGTGCGGTCGAAGCGTACGCTGAAGAAGCCCTTGTCGAGTTCTTGGACAGCTATCGGGGTGGAGTATCGGACGTCCTCCAGGGTGATTCGACAAGGTCCTGCGGCGAAGTTCCATACCTGCTTCCCGAACTCCTGGAGGAAGTAGGGGTATCCAGCCGTCTTATCCACGATCCTGGCCAGAGCATCAAGGTCCCAGCCGACATTTTGCTCATCCGCGGGGGTGGTCAGAGCAGTGGCTGCCTCCTCAGGTCGAAGACTATTGACATCGACGAAGGTGAACAGTCTCTCGGCGTATGATCTGGCCTCGCCCACCAGCGCCCGGAGGGGTGGTACCTGACGCTCTCCAGTTTAGGGGCTAACCTAGGAGGGCATGCCCATGATCTTTGGCGGCGCACTGCTGTTTAGTTGCGGCCTCACGCTGGCGGTATCCCCTCTCACCGCTCTGGTGGCGGGGCTGGTGGCCCTCAGCGAAGACGGTAACCCGTGGATCATCCCCGGCGCCATAGTGCTGCTTATGACCCTCGGCCTCACCTTTCTGGTGGTGGGGGCTGTTCAGTACCGTGCTCAATACCAACCTGGCGAGCGGCCTCTGCGAGGGGCAAACCTGCTTCAGTAAGGCTCTTTAGGGCTCTCGCTCGGCCCTGCACATCGCTGGCTCGCAGTTCCTCCCAGCCAAGCACCACCTCCGCGCCGGCCTTGGCGGTGAGTTCCTCAGAGACGATCTGGCCGAGCGGAGCGATGAGGCCGAACAGAGCCTGCCTCCACGCCTCGCGGGCAGGGGAGTGACGGCAGTCCCGCCACCACCACCATCTCTCGATTTCCCGAGTTGACGGTTCTTTATAGGGATTTGTTGCTTTTATAGTAAAAGTGCTATAAATGACGCACTTTCCTATAAACCTTCTTGGTATTAGGAAAAGAAGGACGGCAGTACCCGCTCCACCTTGGCCAGGAACCGCTTTCTCTTGGCGGGGGAGTCCTTGTTCATGTTGTTCAGGTCGAGCCACTTCACTCGGCAGCCTTTGGCGAACATGACGCGGTGGCCTCGCCTGATGACCTTCTTGGCGGGGTTACCGACGGCCCACACATACCACCAGGGCGATCCGGTGGTGGTGATGACCGCGGTTCTGCGGATGCCCAGGATGCCCGGGATGATGGGACCTCCCCCTTCTCTGAGCCCGAAGCCCACACCCGGCACCCACACTCGCTGCAGCCACCCGTTGAGTATGGCCGGGAAGCCGAAGCTCCAGGTGGGAAAGATCAGGAGCAGACCCTCGGCGGCCCGCAACTGCTCCACGTAAGGGCCGATATTGGCCAGGTTGGGTCCGATCTCGTGGTAGTCCCGGCGTTCCTGGGCCGACAGGACCGGGTCGAATTCCTCGGCGTAGAGATCCAGCAGATCGATGTCGTTGCCGGCCTTCTCCAATGCGGCCACCGCACGATCCTTGAGGGCCGCCGAGTAGCTATCCGCCAGAGGATGCGCCCACACCACCAGTATTCTCATCGGCTGCTCCCTTGCCTCGACCGCAACTCGTCAACAGACATGCTATTGCCCAATCCCCGACTCTCTCGCAGACCGGTCTCAATCGGTCCGGGTTACGCAACGTCCATGACCTAGAGAATCGGGATCGACCTCACCGTTCTCGAACACCACCCTGCCCCGGCTGACGGTCATCACCGGCCATCCCCGCAGTTCCATGCCCTCGTAGATGCAGGTCCCGTTGCCGGTATGCCGCACTGTGTCCACCCGGTGGGGATCGACCAGTACCAGGTCGGCGTCGGCGCCGGGGACTATCGCCCCTTTGCGGGGGTAGAGACCGAAACGCCGGGCCGGTCCATAGGAGTTCAACCTGACCAACTCGGAAAGAGACAACCCCCGCCGATGAACCCCATGTTCCATCAGCAGGGCCAACTCCCAGGGAAAGGAGACCACTCCGGGCTTTTCCTCCCACAAGTCTTCACCCTTCTTGGGGAAGAAGGGAACGTGATCGGAGCCGATCGAATGTACCTGACCGGCGAAGATCCCTTCCCACAGTCCTTCCTGCTGCTCGGCGTCCCGCAGCGGCGGGGAGATCTTGGCCCGCATGTCGAGGTCGGGGTCGTATGCGGTTCGGACCAGGTAGTGGGGGCAGGTCTCGATAGTGACATCAACCCCCCGGGCCCGTGCCCGGGCGGCCAGTTTGGGACCCGCCGCCACACTGGTGTGGACAACGTACAGGGGACACCCGGTGAGTTCAGCCAAAAAGATCATTCGCGCGATGGTCTCCTCCTCGCAGAAGGCCGGCCGTGACTCGGTGTAGGCCCCCAGGTCCTGGCGACCGGTGGCCTGCACTGACTTCTTTATCCACCGGGCGATCTCGGTGTTCTCGCAGTGAACCGAGATCACGCCCTTGGGAAGGTCGCGGATCTTGGTCATGGCGGTGTAGACCCAGCCGTCGTCGGCGGGAACGATCCCAATGGGGTTCTTCTGCTCGTAGCCGAAGTAACACTTGAAGGACTGCACGCCGGTCTCTTGGGCGATCCGCGGTATCTCGGCGATGTGCTCTTCCCGTTGAATGCCGAAGTGGAACCCGAAATCGATCCGGGCAACCGCCTCTCCCCGCCGGCGGCGGTCCCGGTAGAAGGGGAGGTAGGAGGGTTCGAGGTTCCTTATGTACAAGAGCACGGTGGTTATCCCGCCCCGAGCGGCCGCGGCGGTTTCGGTGTCCATGTCTTCGTCGTATGGGTAATTCACGCCCAGGTGGCAGTGGGGATCGATCACCCCCGGCAGCAGCGCCAGGCCCTCGGCATTGATCACTCTTCGGCCTTCCGGCAACTCGCCATTGCGGCCCACCGCAGTTATCTGCTCTCCCAGAACGGATACCCCACCCCGGAATTCTCCGGTGTGAGTAACCACTCGGGCATTTCGGATTACCAGGTCAGCTTTCATGGGACTCCTCTTCGATCTGTTCGATTCTCTTTCGGATGCCCTCCCACTGGGAGGCGCCGACGGTGACCGGCGCCCGGTTGCCCAAACCTCTCGCCCAGCAGGTGTTGTGACCCAACTGGGCGGCCCGCTCCAAGTCCACCCCTCCGGGCGGCGCCGCCAGGTCCATCACCAGACTCCCGGATGGGAGCCGGCGGAGCACCTCTTCTCCCACCACCTGCACCGGTACGGTGGAGAGCAGCACGTCCAGGCCGTGGGCATGGTCGGCAAGGCGGTTGAGATGGACGGAGGTTGCCCCGATCGCCTCGGCCGCCGCTCGCTGGACAGGACTGCGAGCGGCCACCATGACGTGTGCCCCCAGCAGCACCAGGGTGTGGGTGAGTAGCGATCCGATGGTTCCCTGGCCGACTATGACCACCCTGGCGTTGTGAATGGTGATCTCGGTCAGTTCGATGATCTTCGCCAACGCCCCTTCCACGATGGCAGGTCCCCGTCGTAGCATCAATTCCCGGTCGTCCTCGTATTCGGAGAGGCCGACTCCTGCTTGACCCGCCGCGGCGCGCAGACGGTGATCGGCTTCACCCAGGATGAGGTGGGCGCCCGCTGCCATGCTGCGCAACTCCTCGACTCCGAGGATGATCGATCGGGGGGCCGCAGGGGCGAACAGGGTGCCGTCCGAAGCGATCCCGGGGATGGGAAGAAGCCCATAGTCAGCGCCTTCCAGGGCGGCTTGCGGCGTCCCGCAGGGAGTCACCCCGCTGATGCCCTGATCCGGCCAAGGGAATCCATGAGCCCGCACCGAAGCTCCGGTGGCCGCCGCCCGCCGAGCGATCTCCTGCTCCCGCCGGTCTCCTCCCACCACCGCGATGACTCTTTCTTCCCACCGAACTGTCATGTCGCCGGCTTACCAATACTCTTCATAGTGGATATTCGATTTGACGCCATGTCGAGGGAGGGTAAACCCTCGTTCGGCCAGAAGTTGGGCAACTCCCAGTCGCTCGCTGAAGGTTGGGCGGTCGTCCAGCCACTCCGGCACCCCGATCATGGCCGGATTGCCGCACATCAACACTTTCAGGCGGGAGGGATCGAGTTCCAACCCGGTCTCCTCGGTGAGCCGATCCTCGGCGATCAACTGTTGGATGCGCATCCTCAAGGTCCCTGGGGCATCCTCGCGGGTGACCAATGGCAAGTACCGATAGTTGGGAAACCGTTCCTCGAGGGCGCGGTGACGGGCCACGTATCCAAGATCGGCGCCGTACCGGACCGAGACCACCGAGACCACCCGGCCTTGGTGCCCCTTGCGGAACAACTCGACAATCATGGCATTGTGGGGAGCCTCTCCGGTGCCGGTGGCCAGGAACAGCACATCGGAAAACGGGTCCGTCACCGCCGACAGGGTGTAGCGGCCGGCCATCCGGGGTCCCAGATAGATCCGGTCCCCCTCGTGTTTGAGGGCCAGTCTGGGCGTCAGGCCCGGGAGACGGTCCACACTGGGAGGTACCAGCACGATGTAGAACTCGAGGTGCTCTTCGTAGGCTGGATCGGTCAGATATCCCTGCGGATCGAAGATCCGGGAGGAGATGGAATAGGACCTTCTGACCAGTCGCTCCTCGCCCACCAGTCGGTCCTCGGCGCCGTCCACCCTCGGTTCCCAATAGCCGAGCCCCAGGGTGGCGTACTGTCCGGGCACCAGGGGAGAATCACGGTGGTCGGGTTGCACTCTGACGATCCACAGATCGGGATTGACCCTTCGGAACCAGGTGATGGTGGCGTTGTAGAAGCGGTTTTCCAGGTTGAACAGACGCTGGCCGGCCCGGACCGGCGTCTCCCGGTGAGGCGAAGCCTGCAGGGAAGGGAAGTGCCGGGACCGCATGGCTTCCCAGGCTCGGTCGGCAGGGACGGTGACCACCCCGTGGGGATCTTCTTCCGCTCTGGGCCGATGAATCAGCAGGTGAATGGGCAGCGGTCCCTTTTCCACCTCGATTCCCGAGGTGCTGAGCAGTTGGGCGGCAGAGGCTTCGGGCCCCGAGATCAGCACATGGTCGAATTGCAGGTCGGGGGTCTGGCGATTATCGAAGGTCACCATCGGGTATCCCTTGATGTCGTAGACCCGAGTTGGCTGGGATTGCCAGAAGACGGTGATCTTCCGCTGGGCCTCGAGACGCCGGACGGTGCGTCTGGCGAGAAAGGACATCTTGCCGAACTCGGTGTGACGAATGCAGAGGACCACGTTGGCTCCCTCGGACAGAAGCTGGAGCGTCCACTCCACCGGCTCGTCTCCCTCCCCCATCACTACGACATCCCCGGGAGGCTCTTCCAGTTGGGCGGGATGGGTGAACACTCGACGGGACACCGAAGGGTCAACGGCGATATACGGGGAGCGCCGGTCAGGGGGAGGATGGGGCAGATCCACGACCACCGTCCGGGACGCCACCGGGCCGGTGGAGGTATCCAATACCAGGAGCGGACCGGAAACCTGGCGGATGCGCCGGGGAACAGTTTCATAGCGGACGGTTATTCCTGGCGCCTCGAAACGGCTGGGGTAGGCCTGAGGGTCGGAGGGGGAAAGCACCAACACTCGTTTGAGGCCTCCGGCTACCGCTTCGGAGGCCAGGGACAGCGCCGCCAAGCGGTCACCGGCGATTACGACCTCCCAGGTGAAAGAAGGATGGGGGGTCTCGGAAGCGTCTGATTGAGAGATGCTGTGAAGGCTATCGAAAAAGGCCTGCTGCAACTGTCCTAAATTTAGATGCCAGCACCGAAGAAGGGAGCAGCACCGTGCCGGTTGTGACGGTGGAAATGTGGGAAGGACGAACCATCGAGCAGAAGCGTCGGCTGGTGAAAGCTATCACCGAGGCGATGGTGGAACATGCCGATGCCCGCCCGGATGCCCTGCATGTGATAATTCATGATGTTCCCAGGGAGAATTGGGGCCTGGCCGGGGTGCTGGGACCGGATCGAACCGACGTATGAGCGAGGTGATCGACCTTTCGGCACTCGACTCCGGATCGGCGGCGTTATTGGTGATCGATATGCAGAATGCCTTCTGCCACCCCGAGGGGACCTTGGGCGACTCTGGAGTGGACGTCAGCCCCGTACAGGAGGTCTACGGGCCTCTGGGTGAGTTGATCGGGGCATTCAAGGGTGCGGGGATCCCGGTGATCTGGACGGTGCAGGCCCATCTCCAACCCGACCATGGCAGGCAGCAGAAGCGCCTTCCATCCCACACCGAGCGCCGTTCGAGGGTGGCGGCCCTGGCAGGAAGCTGGGATGCGCAAATCGTGGAGGAATTGGCGGATCTGGCTGACGATTCCACCATGGTGGTCCGCAAACACCGGTTCGGGGCGTTCTATGAGACCCGCCTTGAAGCCTTGCTTCGCATGCTGGGGGTCCGGACCCTGTTCATTACGGGGGTGACGCTCAATGCGTGCGTCGAGACCACCGTGCGGGAGGCTTACCTGAGAGACTACGACGTGGTGGCGGTGACCGACTGCATCGCCGGAGTGCGTCCCCAATGGGAACCCTCGGCCTTGGAGGTCTGGTCGCACTACCTTGCCCATCTGGCTACCTCGGGGGAGGTGGCCCAATGGCTGGAGGAGAGTGGCCGTCCGGTGGTAAAGGGGATAAGACATGTGCTCTTGGAGACCACCGACCTGGACGCGGCCGAACGCTTCTACGTCGACCTGCTGGGTTTCAAGGTCAAGAACCGAGCACCTTTCCGGGACGGACGGCGCTTCATCGGGATTGAGCAGGGATTGGGGCTCACCGAGGGAGGGACGGGTGAAGGGGGACAAGTGGATCACTTCGCCTTCGAGGTGGAGGGGGTGGCCGAGTTCGAGCGGATGGTGGCGGAGGCCGGTTACCGGATCGTGCGTCCTCTGGGACCGGGCCCCTACGGTCTCACCGTCTATGTGGCCGACCCGGACGGCAACGAGATCGAACTGTACGAGACGGAGAAAACGTGAAGATAACTACCGCCACCATCTACATGGTGGCTCTTCCCACCCGCCGTCACCATACCTGGGCTTCGAAGATGACCGCTCCCATCGGTCGCCATGCCATCGTGCGACTGGGCACCGACGAGGGGATCGAGGGATGGGGAGAAGCGCCGGCTGGGATCACCTGGGGCGGGTCGGCGATGCGCTATTACGGCGAATCGCCCGAGACGGTGCGGATCGTGGCGGCCGACTACCTGCTTCCGGCCGTGGTCGGCGTCGACCCTCGTGAAATCGCGGTCGTTCATGCTCGGATGGACAAGGCCGCCAAGGGTCATCCCTATGCCAAGGCCATGATCGACATGGCCTGTTATGACCTGGCCGGACGGGCCATGGGGGTGGCGGTCGCAACCCTCCTGGGGGGTTCTCACCGCAAGGGTGTCGAGTTGGCGCATTCGTTGGGGATCATGTCCATCGAACGCTGCTTGGAGGAAGCTCAGCAAGCAGTGGCCGAAGGGGCGTTGACCATCAAGTGCAAGACCGGACTGGATCCCGTCCGGGATGTGGAGTTGGTGCGGCGTCTGCGGGAACTGGTGGGCCCCGACATCAAGATCCGGGTGGATGCCAACGAGGCGTATTCCCATGTTGCAGAGGCGGTCGCGGTTACCCGCGCCCAGGAGGAGTACGACATCATGCTGTGCGAGCAACCGGTGGCGGGCGCCGAGGGCCTCTCTGCGGTGGCGCAGCGGATCGACACGCCGGTGATGGCCGACGAGTCGGCCTGGACGGTGGAGGACATCTGGGAACTCTTCGACCTGGGCGCCGCCGAATTCTTCTCCTGTTACGTCACCAAGCCCGGGGGCCTCTTCCGGGCCCGCCAGCAGGCCGAGACTGCCCGTCGCCTGGGCATGATGTGCGATATCGGCGGATCGATCGAGACGGGTATAGGCAACGCTGCCAATCTGGCGCTGGGCGCCGCAGTGGAGAACGCCATCCTGCCAAGTGTCTGCCCGGTCTCTGGGGCGGCGGAGAGCAACCGGCCGGAGATAGCCGGCATTTACTACACCGATGACCTGATCAGAGGGTCCTTCCGTTTCGAGGAGGGAAGGGTGATGGCCCCCACCGGTCCAGGTCTTGGGATCGAGGTCGATGTGGGCAAGGTGGAGGAGTACTCGGTGTCCGAGGCTATCACTTTGGACCTCGGCGGAGGAGGGTAGGAGTTATCCCATGAGCCGAATAGTGGTGATGGGTGGGGGAGCCGGGGGGATGGCGGCGACAGTGGATCTGACGCTGCGGGGATTCCAGGTGATCTGGTGGCGACGGACAGTTCCCAACCGGCCTCCGTCGGGATTCCGGCTGGCGTATCGGGGGGTGTGCGGTGATGGCGTGATGCCGGTTACCTGCACGAACGATCTGTCGGCGGCGAAGGAGGGTGCCGCCGGGGTGCTGGTGTGTCTGCCCTCCACCGCTCACCGGCACATTGCCCGTCTCCTGGCTGAAGTGGGTTGCGATGCACCGGTGGTGTTGGCGCCCGGCCACCTGGGCGGCGCCCTGGAGGTGGCGCAGGTGATGCGAAATGCCGGTGTGGACCCTCTGCCTCCCCTGGCGGAGGGTTCCACCCTTCCCTACACGGTGCGGGCCTTTGCAGTGGGTGGAGATGCCGGCGGGGACTATCAGGGGGCGCAGTGGGTGGTCAACATCACCGGCGCCGCGTCCCGGATGCTGGTGGGGTGCCTTCCCTCAGGTGAGGCGGCGTTGGCGCTGGCCACGCGGCTCTACCCTGGCGCTGTTCCCCTACCCGACGTCTTGGCGGTTGGCCTGGCCGAAGTCAACATGGTCCTCCATCCCCCCGGCTCGATTCTTGCGGCGGCCTGGGTGGAGGCCACCGGCGGAGACTTCCGGTTCTACGTGGACGGAATGACCTCCGGGGTGGCCTCGGTCATGGAACGGTTGGATGCCGAGCGCCTCGCAGTAGCCGGCGCCTTCGGGTACCGCCTGGGGTCTCTGATGGAAGAGATGGCTGCCATTGGGACGGTGGAACCCGAGGCCGACCTCAACGACATAGAGGGGGCGATCTCAGGAGGTAAGGCCAATGCCCGGATCATGGCTCCCCACTCCCTGGGACACCGCTACTACACCGAGGATTTCGGCTATGGCCTGTTGCCGTTGGTGGAGTTGGCCAAAGTGGCGGGGGTGAAGACCCCGGTGGCGGAGGCGTTACTGAACCTGGCATCCGCGGCGGGACTGGAGAGCGCCATAGCCGGCGGCCGTACTCTGCGACGCCTGGGCCTGGAGGGGTTGTCGGTGGAGGAGATCCTCTCTTCCATCCACCCCTGCAGCAACCCCGGGACTGCACCTCACTAGCCAATGGCTGACCCACGGGGCTTGGCCCGCCCCGGAGCGCGTTTTCGAATACATGGGATTACCCTCCCGACCCGCCGCCGCCTTTCCGGTCAGAATTCGTCAGGCGGTGCAGGACCGCCCGAACCGGGAACGTCGCCGGCTTGGTGCTCGACTTCGAGAGACTTTTGGAAAAAGACCGCTCGCCGATGGTCGAGGCTTTGAGATGATCAAGGTGGTCCGGAACACTTTGATGTTTGTTCTTGGTTCCAATTTGCTGGGCCACTGTGACATTTTCAAGGTCTTGAGCCGGGAATCTTTGAGAGTCTTGTTCTCGATTGCCCGAAGCAGAAACGACGCCGACGCGACAATCCGACGGGCGAACCGCCGACCTGGCGCGGCCTGCACCGCCTGAAAGAGGATGGGGAACCGGTGGGTATCATCGGCCAACCTGATGAAACTGAGCAAACACCTCTTGAAGCAACGTCTCCAAGAAGGTGAAGTCTCATATGGAGCCTGGTGCATGATGCCGTCGCCGTTCGTTGTGGAGGTGTTCTGTCATCATCCGTTCGACTGGATCGCGCTCGATCTTCAACACGGCCTGTGGGGCCATCAACAGATGGTCGGCGCCCTGCAGGTGATCGATGGGTTTGGACTCCCTTCCGTGGTCCGGGTAAACGGTGCTGATCGATGGGAGATCGGCAGGGTCTTGGACGCGGGAGCGGCCGGGGTCATCGTTCCAATGGTGGACAACCCTGCCGAGGCGGCGGAGGCGGTGGCGGCTTGCCGCTACCCCCCTTTGGGGGTACGCAGCTTCGGGCCGGTGCGAGCGGCGCTGGGAAGACCCGAGTGGAGCACGGACATCGCCAACCGGGAAGTCCTGTGCATAGTGATGATCGAGACCCCGGGCGGACTGACCAACCTGGATGAGATCCTGGATGTTCGGGGCATTGACGCCGTTGTGGTGGGCGCCGTTGACCTCTCCCTGACGCATGGTGCGCTGGGAGATGAGCAGGCACGGTGGGAGATGGTCCACATGGTGTTCGACAAATGCCGTGAAAGGGGGGTTCCGTATGGGTTGGCCGTTTCGGCGCCTGCTGACGCCAAGGCGGCCACCGAGGCCGGGGCCGCACTGGTGGCCCTCAGTCCCGACGCCTGGCTGCTCTCCGATGCCATAGAGGACTATCTGAGCGACTGTGGAATAACCCGCTGAGCCCCCCGGAAGGGACGAGCCCATCAGATTGCACCGAATCGCTAGGACTTCGGCGTGTCCTCCTCCATGCGCCGGCCGATGGCGTCCAGCCAGGTGCGGGTTGCCACAGCCAGATTCACTGCGCCCCGCACCCCCCCGGTTTCCAGGGAGATCTCACTTCCACCGAAGGTTCCGACTTGAGAGGCAGGCAGGCCCTGCTGGGATGTCACCTCCAGTAGCCGGGGTACGTCCCGGGGCCACACCGCAGCCAAGAGTCGGTTGGGGTCCTCAGTGAAGAGGCTTCGCCAGTCCCCAAAGGTGACGTTGACCCCTACCTGAGAGGAGATGGCAATCTCGGCGGCGGCCAGCGCCAGACCTCCGTCGGAGATGTCATGCAGGACCGGCGTGAGACCCTCGTCCACCAGTTGTAGAGCAGTCTCGATGGCTACTTGGCAAAGGGTGAAATCGGCCGCGGCCGGTCGACCGCCCAAGTGGCCGAAGGCAACCTTGGAGAAGGAACTGCCTGCCAGATTGACAGTGTTGTTCAAGCCCAGCAACCACAGTTCCATACCCTCCTCGGCCCTGTGCATGCCCGGCGGGTCGAGGGGCGCCGGATCCGCCACTCCCACCACCCCAATCACCGGGGTCGGGTGGATGGGGTATCCGTCGACCTCGTTGTGGAAAGACACGTTTCCCGACACCACCGGCAATCCCAGCAGTTCGCAGGCCTCCGCCAGGCCCTCCACGGTCTCTCGGAACTGCCACATCACGTCGGGACTGTCGGGGCTTCCGAAATTGAGATTGTCCACCACCGCCCGGGGCCTGGCCCCGGATATAGCCACGTTGAGCGCCGATTCACACACCAGCCTCCCCACTCCGCGGCGGGGATCCAGGTAGCACAGCTTTCCGTTGCCGTCAGTGGAGACCGCCACCGATTTGGTGGTCCCGGGGATCTTCAGCAGAGCATGGTTCTGTCCCGGCCCGACCATCACCCCATCCCTCGCCTCGGTCGGATAATGCTGGTAGACCCAGCGCTTGGACGCCAGACGGGGATCGTCGAGGATTTCCAACAACACGCCTCCCAGGGCTGGTCTACGGAGAAACTGGATGCCGTTGGACCAAAGGTTCTCCATCCACCCCGGTTCTCCGATCTGATGGTGATCGACCACCGCCCCGTCGGTCAGGGACTTGATCGGCGCCTCCACGACCACCTCGTCCTGTCTGGTTACCAGGAGTTTCCCGGTGGCAGTCACCTCCCCGATCACCGACGCCGGCACGTCCATGGCGCGGGCGGTATCCAGAACTTCGGAAACGGCGTCGGGGTCTATGAAGGCCAGCATTCTTTCTTGCGTTTCGGATGTCAGAAGGCCGGCTGCGTCAATCTCCTCGCCCAGGGCATGCATGGCGGACAGGTCGAGGCTGACACCCACTGCCGACCTGGTGGCGGGCTCGGTGGCGGCGCAGACCAAGCCGGCGCCGCCCAAATCCTGCATCCCTCTGAGGACTCCCCGTTTGGCCAATTCCCGGCAGACGTCCAGCAGTCTCCTGGCCAGTTCCGGGTCGCCCTCCGGTATGGCCACCGGCGAAGACTCCAAGCGACGGGCGCCGGTGGAAGCAAGAATCGAGACTCCTCCGATCCCTTCGGCGCCGGTGGGCGCCCCCAACAGCACCAGTCTCACCCCCGGCGATCCGGCTTCGCCTCTCACCAGTTCTCCTTTGCGGAGCACCCCAATGCACATCATGTTCACCAGGGGATTGTCCGTGTAACTCTCGGAGAAGGCCACCTCGCCTCCCACAATCGGGACTCCCACTGTCCGGGCGTACTCGGCCATCCCCTCCACTACTTCCCGCATCCTGTGGCGGCTCTTGGGCTGACTGAGAGGCCCGAATCGAATCTGGTTCAAAAGAGCCACCGGCTGGGCGCCCATGGCCGCCACGTCCCTCAGGACGCCGGCGACTCCGGTGGATGCGCCACGATGGGGATCCACATAAGAAGGGTGGTTGTGGCTTTCGATCCGCAGAGCCAGCATCCAGCCGTCTCCCACGTCGATAACCCCGGCATTGTCCCCCGGCCCCACCACCACCCAGGGGGCTATCGACGTGAGTCTTCGCAGGTAGGGGAGAGAGGACTTGTAGGAGCAGCCTTCCGACCACATGCCCCCGTAGACCGCCAGTTCCGCATCGGTGGGTTCGCGGCCCAGGTCTTGGCGGATCGCCTGGTATTCCTGATCGGTCAGCCCCAGCAGCCGGTGAGGAGGGGACGGTGGCTGGTACGAGTTCTCCATGTCCTTAGGCTCCCCTCTGGCGGGGTTGGGTTACCACGGGAAGGGTTGTCTTGGGTCCATATGAGACGCTTAGGAAATGCCCTGCTGTCCGCACGAGTCATTAAGGTTAGCTTTCGGGCCGGCGGTAAACTCATCCAGGATGGGGAAAGTGGTGGTCATCAAGCATTCCTGCGGTTCGGTGGGGAGGTTGGCGGAACGGCTCGACAAGTACGGTGTGGAGTGGGAGGAGGTCAATACGGCCGCCGGTGAACCGGTCCCGATGGTCGACGAATTCGGGGCCTTGGTGATAATGGGCGGCATCATGGGTGCGTACGAAACCGAAGAGAACCCCTACCTGCTGGAGGAAATGGCCTTGACGCGACAGGCCGTTGCATCTGAGGTTCCTGTGCTGGGTATTTGCTTGGGCTCCCAGCTTCTGGCAGCGGCCCTGGGTGGTCGCGCCTACCTGGCCGACAGTCCTGAGGTGGGGGCGGTCCCCGTGGAGTTGACGGAGGCTGGTCAGTGCCATCCAGTGGTGTCGAAAGTGGCAGGCCGGCGGGTGTTCTCCATGCATCAGGACACCTTTGAAGCGCCGCCGGGAAGCGTATTGCTGGCCCACTCCGATCGCTATCCACAGGCCTTTTCGCAAGGGTCGGCGTTGGCGATCCAGTTCCATCCCGAGACTCACAATTCCGAGGCCAACGATTGGGCGAACACCGGTGCCCGGGAGTTGTTGGAGAGAGCAGGAAAGACTCCCGAGCAGTTCTCTGCCGAATTGGACGACGCCGAGCGAGAGTTCGTCGAGGGCGCCCATCAATTGTTCGACGCTTGGATCGCCGGATTGGATGTCTGAACCTCCCGGCGCATCCCCGGGGGTGGAGGAGCCATTCCCCCACCTCCGAGAAATGGCCACCTCCGATCCCTTCGCGGCCCACCTGGGCGCCGAACTGATCAATCCCGACCCCATGTGCCTGCAGGTGGCGTTGAGAATCGAGGCGCACCACACCAATTTCATGGGATTGGTGCACGGCGGAGCGGTGTATTCGCTGGCTGACATCGCCCTCTCTCTGATCTCCAACGCCGAGGTCGAGGCGGTGGCCCTTGGTACCCACCTGGTGCAGGCGGCCTCGGCGCGGATCGGTGACCGTCTGGTCGCTACCGCCAGGCCGGCTACCCGCTCCAGGTCCGTGGCCACCTACCAGATCACCGTGGAGCGGGGAGACGGCAAGACCATCGGAATGTTCACCGGCACCGTTTTCCATCGTGGCGACCGCCCAGCCGGCCAGGCGAGGTAAGGGTTCCTTCCCACCGTGACTGTCCCTGACCTGGCAACCTTGAAGCGACACCAGCGCCGGCGACGTGTCTGGATAGGGATCCTGGGCCTGCTGCTGGTGCTGGCCACCCTGGTCAGTTGGGTTTTTGAGACATTCAAGGAGGATGAGCGGTATTCGCCGTTGGATGCCCGGGAAACCATGGCCAGCCAGCCAGCCGGTGAGGTGGAACTCTCCCGCGCTGAATTCGACGAGCGTGACCGGCCATCCTCTACGATTCGGCCCCTCCTCCCCGTGGGAGACGACTCGCCCCAGATTAGGTTGGAGGCTGCGAGCGCCTCCGGGAACGGACCCAGCGGGGCAAGTGCGGAGTTTGCGAACGGAGAGGGAGTGGCCGGCCCTTCATCGGCGTCTTCTTCACGGGATGCGGCGGGGGACTCGGAAACGGCACTGTCTCCGAGTGTCTCCCATCCTCCTGAGCATCTCAATGGGGCTTCGGATTCGACCTATGGGGCTGGGAAACCGGCCCTGGAGGAAGAGGAGGCGGAACCCTATTCGAATCCCTATGTGACCAGCCCGTCGCTACCCGATGAGATGTTTGACTCGGTGTTGCTGATCGGCGCCGATGCCGGAGGAAAGTTGGCAGATGCCATCATCTTGGGACTCTTTCCCCAGGACGGTTCTCCGCCAGCGCTCGTCTCGATCCCACGGGACCTGTACCTACCCAATCCCTGCACCAAGGACTATCGCCGGGTGAATGCCAATCTGTGGGGATGCCGTGGTGGGGTCAGCGGACCGGAATTGCTAAGTGTGGTGGTTGAGGATTTCACCGGCGTGGCGGTGGATCATTACGTGCGGATCGAGTTCTCCGGGTTCGTGGAGTTGGTGGACGGGTTGGGCGGCGTCGAGGTCTGTTTGGAACACCCCACCGTGGATGAAAATGCCATGCTGGACGTCGCGGAGGGAGGATGCTTCATGGCCGACGGGGAGACCGCCTTGGCGTACGCTCGGTCTCGGAACGCCCGGCAGTTGGTTGACGGGGAGTGGCAGAGAGCCTGGTCATCCGACACTGTCCGCCAGAGCCATCAAAGGGAGATTCTTCTGGAAATGGCCGGCAAGTTGCGAGAGTTCTCTCTGACCGATTTGATCTCCTCGTTCCAGGCCCTTTCTCACACGTTCGGTCTGGACAGCGAGTGGTCGGTCGCCGACGCCGTGGGGTGGGCCTGGAGATACCACGACCTCGATCTCTCCCAGGTGACTCAGTTGAGGGTGGCGGTGGACGACCACGAGACTCCCTTCGGAGAACTGGTGGCGGTTCCCACCCGCCTGTTCAACTCCGTATTGTCGCAATGGTGGGGTGCCGCGGCCCGGTAGGACTCGGTTGGCTCAGGGCCGAGGAGCATTGGGTATTCGGGTCACTGGTAGCCTCCTTTCGGTTAGCGACAATCGGGGATCCCAGGACCCTTCGAGTTAGGGATACGTTCATTTGACCAGCAGAGTTGTGCTCAGAGAGAGACGCCGCAAGAGGCAAAGGCGGATCTGGATCGGCGTGGGCGCGGTGTTCCTGTTGGGTTTGACGGTGGTGGCATTGCGGCTGTACTTGGGCTTCAAAGCCGCCGCCGATGTGCCGTTCTCCCCGGACGAGGCCATCGCTGCCTTGGAGGAACGGACTGCCGAGGAGATCGCCGAGGGTCGCCAGGAGATCGCCGGTCAAGAAGAACAGGGAGCTGACGCTCCTCCGCTCAAAGAGGCGGAACCGGCGGACGAAGAGCCGGGCGCAGTCGATGAAGCGGTTGTGGTTGTCGAAGAGGCGGAACCGGAGGAGGGGGTGGAGGAGGAACCGGAGGAGGAGGCGCCTGAGCCGGTCCTGTTCTCCCGCAGTTCGGTCAAGTTGCCGGACCAGATGTTCGACACGGTGCTGATGATGGGTGCTGACGCCACCGGATTCCTGGCCGACAGCATAATCCTGGCGCTCTTTCCGGAAGGCGGTGCGCCGCCCGCCATGGTCTCGGTACCTCGCGATCTGTACCTGTATAACTTCTGCTCCGAGGACTTTCGCCGGGTCAACGCCAACCTGGGTGGTTGTACCGGATACGCCAATGGACCTGAACTGTTGGCATTGACCATCGAGGACTTCACCGGCGTGAAGGTGGATCACTTTGCCAGGGTCGACTTCGAGGGGTTTGTGGAGTTGGTGGATGGCCTGGGAGGCGTCGAGGTCTGCTTCGAGTATCCCACCCGAGATGAGAAGGCCCATCTCGATGTCGCAGAAGCGGGCTGCTATTCGGACGGGGATACGGCTTTGGCCTATGCTCGGTCCCGCAATGCCCAGCAACTGGTGGACGGGGAATGGCAGCAGGCCTGGTCGTCTGACTTTGCTCGCCAGGCACACCAGCGGGAATTGCTCCTGAAACTGGCCGGTGGTCTGAGGAATTCCTCTCGTATCGAACTACTGGGAAGCTTGCAGAATCTTTCCCATACTCTTCGCCTGGACAGGGGGTGGTCGGTGGTTGAGGCAGTTGACTGGGCTCTGCGATACCAGGACCTCAGTCCCTCGCAGGTGGCGCAACTCCGGATTCCGGTGGAGGACTACCGTTCACCCGCCGGCGCCCAGGTCCTGGTGCCCACCCGAGACTTCAACGATGTTCTGTCGGATTGGTGGGTGCCCGCGGCCGGTTAGGGGGACTCTGGCCCAAGGTTGAAGCCCTTTTCCCGGTCCAACCGGGCTGGTAGCCTCCTGCGGCTATGAATGCCGAGGCAGATATGGGTTTGAGCGGGATAGTGAAGCGGCTTGACCATGTTGCCTGGGCGGTGCGCGACATCCCGACTGCCCTGCCGCTGGTTGAATTGCTGGGAGGCCGTTTCTATCAGGGGGCCGACCACCCCCGCAACATGTTCCGATGGGTGCAGTTCCGACTGCCCCAAGGGGTATTGGAACTCATGTCGCCCCTTGGCGAGGAGTCTTTTCTTCATAGATTCCTGGAGAGAAGAGGGGAGGGCCTTCATCACCTCACCTTCGAAGTCGACAACCTCTCGGATGCGGTGAAGCAAGCCGAACAGAGGGGCTTTCAGGTCACCGGGCTGCATTTGGGCAGTCACTGGAGCGAGGCGTTTCTCCATCCCCGCTCCACCAACGGCGTCCTGATCCAACTCGCCCAGTGGGAAGAGGACGTTTGGGTGGGGTACACCTTGGAGGAGGTTCTGGCTGGACTGTCGATCGACTCCTCCTAGCCATCCCGGTGAGAGAGGTACTGGCAGCGGTTCCGGCGAGGCAGTCGATCTCGCCCAAGTCCCGGCTGGCCTCGGTGCTCTCTGCGGGAACCCGAAGAAGGCTCAGTCTGCACATGGCCGGCAGGGTGCTGGCGGTCGTCGAGGAGGTTGGAGCCCGCCCACTGGTTCTGGCTGCCGACAGGGTGGTGATGGACTGGGCCGAGCAGCGGGGCTGGGAGGCGATCGAGGACCGGGAACCCTCCCTGAACGCCGCCGCTGCCGGAGCGGTGGAGATGGCCGCCCAACTCCACATGTCCTGGGTCGTGGTGCACGCCGACCTGCCTCTGTTGTCTCCGATGGACATCGCAGCCGCCATGGGGGCCCTTCGATCAGGAGGATGGGTGCTGGCCCCCTCCTCCGATGGTGGAACGTCACTCATCGGAGGCCCCGGCGGCGCCGGCCTCGACTTCGCCTACGGCAAGGCAAGTTTTCACCGGCATCTCTCCTTGCTCCGCCACCACTGTCCCCAGGTGGTCCACCGCCTGGGCTTTGCTCTGGACCTCGACCGCCCCTCCGATCTGCAGGCCGCGCTGTCCCATCCCCGGGGCGCCTGGCTGGCGAGCTTCATATCGGAGACGGAGATGAAGCGGTTGGAGGAGACGGAGAGAAACAGGTTCGGAACCCCGTCATCACCGAGATCGCGGTCCGGTTGATCAATGCTGTTGGGACGGCACTCCTGCCGGTGCTTGACGCTCTTTCGGGTTCGCAGCCATGCTTGAATATAGAGGAGACCCCAGCTGGGTGGCCGACGAAAGGACGGATGAGTGAGCCGACAACTGCCTACCCCCGAGCGCGCCCTGACTATCGGCGCCCATCCTGACGACGCCGAGTTCGGAGCGGGGGGAGTGCTGTCCAAGTGGTCGGCCGGAGGATGCGAGGCTTCGATGCTGGTGATGACCGACGGTTCCAAAGGCAGTTGGGATCCTGGAACCGAGCCCGCCGAGTTGATCGAGACCCGGCGGGCTGAACAACTTCGTTCGGCATCTGCACTTGGCATCACCGGCGAGGTGGTGATGCTGGGAGAGGTGGACGGTGAACTGGAGTACTCCATGCAGTTGCGAGAGACCCTGTGCTGGTGGATCAGGAAACTGCGCCCGAATGTGGTGCTCACCCACGATCCCTGGATGCGCTACCTGCTTCACCCCGACCATCGGGTGACTGGAATGGCGGCCAGCGACGGCGTGGTGGCGGCACGTGACCATCTCTTCTACCCCGACCAACTCTCCGAAGGCATCACAAAGCACCGGCCCGATGCGATTCTCTACTGGGCGAGCGACCGGCCCGACCACCGCGAGGACATCACCGGATACGTTGAGCAGAAGGTGGCGGCGCTGCTATGCCACTCCAGCCAGACCGAGACCACCATGGACGGCGCCGATGTGTCGGCTGACCGCCGGGACCGGTTCGCGGAGAAGATCGCCCGCCGGGCCGCCGAGGCGGGTTCGCCGGCCGGATTGGAGTCGGCTGAGGCTTTCAAGATCGTCAGGCCTTGACGGCTGCCACTCGGTCGGTTCGGGCGGCTTTTTTGGCCGCCTACCAGGCGGCTCTCCGAGCGGTGGATCCCTACCTGGTCACGCGGGAGCGCCTGTCCGCAGCAGGTGATCGCCTGGAGGTGGGAGGAGAGCAGATCGATACCCGGGGAGGAGTGCGAGTGTTGGCGGTGGGGAAGGGCGCCCACGGGATGGCGGGCGCCGCTTCGGCGATTTGGGGCGACCGGGTGACGGCCGGCCTGGTGATCGCCGATCATCAACGGCCTTCTCCCCATCCCCGGGTCACAGTGTTGGTCGGAGACCACCCCTATCCGGGCCAGGCAAGCCTTGCGGCTGGCCGGGCGGCCCTGCAGTTGGTCTCGGAGGGGCAACCTGGGGAACTGGTGCTGGTGCTGGTGTCGGGGGGTGGGTCGGCTCTGATGGAAGTGCCGGCCCTGGGGATCACTTTCGCGGATTTGCAGGACGTGGGCCGGGTGCTGGTCACCGGCGGGGTCCCCATAGCCGAGATGAATGTGGTGCGAAGGCATCTCTCGGCAGTGAAGAACGGGGGGATTGCCCGCAGTGCCGGAGGCCGTCGTGTGGCGTCACTGTTGATCTCCGACGTGGTGGATGGGCCTGCCCACGCCATCGCCTCCGGACCCACTCTGCCCGATGGGACTACCGCCGCCGATGCCCTGCAGGTGTTGGCCGACCACGGCCTCGAGCATCGGATCCCACCTGCGGTGAAGGAGTACCTTGATGGCAGGAGATCCTCTCCGGAGTCGGAGGGGCGCCCGTTCGAGATGATCGCCGACGGTTTGGGCGCCGCCGAGGCCGCACGACGGGATCTGGAGGGGCGGTCCTTCGAGACCCGTGTGATGGCCGCGCCGCTGGTTGGCGATGCGGAGGAGACGGCCCGGAGGGTGGTGGGGAGTTCGATCAGGGGTTTGACGGACGTCTATTGGGGTGAGACGACGGTGAGAATCGACACACCGTCTCCGGGGCGGGGCGGCCGGAACCAGCACGCCGCGCTGGTGGCCGCTGGATGGCTGGCAGGGCGGGGAAGGGGGGTCTTCGGGGGTTTCGCCACCGACGGGATTGATGGCGCCAGCAACGCGGCCGGAGGTCTGGTGGATGCCGGAACGACGGCACGGGGCCGTGCAGGTGGCCTCGATCGGATGGAACACCTGCGGGCCTTCGACTCGTCACCGTATCTGGAAGCCTGCGGGGACCTGATTGAAACGGGACCCACCGGCGCCAATGTGGGAGACCTGTGGCTGGTGACTGGTTAGCCACCGACGGCCCTGCGGCCGACAGTCGTAAGATTGGGCGGCGATGAAGCACCACAGATCTGCGGAGTACTACCACCGGGCGAGGGAGGCGTTGGCGGGGGGAGTGTCCAGCCAGTTTCGCTCGTTTGAGTATCCCCATCCGCTGTTCTATGAATCGGGTCGCGGTAGCCGGATCACTGACGTGGATGGCAACACCTACCTGGACTTCACCCTCAGCCAAGGGCCTCTGATTCTGGGGCATTCCCATCCGGAGGTGGGGGACGCCGTGGCCCAAGCGACCTCTTCCGGTCAGATCTTTGCAGGCCAGCACCTCGCTGAACTCGAGTTGGCCGAGACCATCGGGCGACTGGTTCCCTGCGCCGATCTGGTCCGGTTCAGCCTCAGTGGGTCAGAAGCCGTCCACGCCGCCCTGCGTGCTGCGCGGGTGCACACCGGCAGGACCCGGTTCCTGAAGTTCGAGGGTCACTATCACGGCTGGTTCGACAATGTGGCGGTGAGTGTCTCGGCCCCCTCCGCCGACGCCTTGGGATCACGGGTTCAGCCTCGACCGCTTCCCTGGACCGCAGGCCGACCCTCATCATCCGACGCCGAAGTCGTGACCGCCTGCTGGAACGACCTGGAGGGGGTCGAACGGGCATTGGCCTCCGACCCCGACGGCATAGCGGCGGTGATCACCGAGCCGGTGATGTGCAACAGCGGGTGCATCATGCCCTCGGACGGATTCTTGGAGGGACTCCGGTCGCTATGCGACTTTTATGGCGCGGTGCTGATCTTTGACGAGGTGATAACCGGGTTCCGGTTGGGCATGTCCGGCGCCCAGGGATTCTTCGGGGTGGTGCCCGATCTGGCCACTTTCGGAAAGGCGATGGCCAACGGGTTCCCGATAAGCGCCCTGGCCGGGAAGGCGGAGTTGATGAATCATATCGCCCGGGGGACCGCCCTGCATGCCGGGACCATGAACGCGGGGAATCCCACTGTGGCTGCGGCAGTGGCCACTTTGAAGATCCTGGAGAGGGACAGGGTTCACGAACGCCTCTTCAGGTTGGGGTCTGAGCTTGCCGAGGGTCTGCGCCGGGTGTCGGCGGAGGCGGGACATCCCTTACGGGTGGAAGGCCCCGGTCCTATGATCCACACCGGTTTCACCGACGTCGAGCAGATCAAGGACTATCGCGACGCTCTGTCCTATGACGGCGCCAAGTTCGCACGTTTTGTGGCGGGGATGCACCGCCGAGGGATCAGGCTGATCGGAAGGGGCTTGTGGTACCTGTCGGCGGTACACACCGAGGCTGACATTGAGGAGGCGGTGACTGCAGCCGCCAAGGTCCTGGCTGCCATCTGAGCCAGGTGAACCAGAAAGGAATTGGCCGTTATGGACACCGAAGATCACCAAGAGTCGGCGGGCAAGCCTGGCCACCATTCCCCCGACGGGCACTCCGACGGGCACGGAGAGCACGGGCATGGGCACGGTCATGAAGGTTGGTTCCACCAACTCAGATACCTGAAGCACGCCCCCCGGTTGTGGACGGCCCCCATCAACGAAGCGCTGGTGAAACTGATCGCACCAGGCCCCGGAGAGCGGGTTCTTGATGTGGGAGCAGGCATGGGGCCGGCGGTGCTGGCTGCTTCCGCACTGGTTGGCGACGGACGGGTCTTCGCCGTTGACCCTTCTCCGCTGATGAGAGGCATCATGAGATTCCGGCGGACCTCCCGCCGCCTTGGGGACCGGGTGGTCGTCTTCAAAGGAAAGGCCGAGGATCTGCCACTGGAAAGCGCATCCGTCGACGCGGCGTGGTCCATCAACTGCGTCCATCACTGGGGCGACGATGAAAAGGCCTGCCGGGAACTTGGCCGGGTGGTCCGCCCGGGTGGTCGTCTGGTGCTGCTGGACGAGCAGTTCAGTGATCCGACTCACCCTCGGCATGACTCTTACGACAGCAGTCGGCGCGGCCAGCCTGGTTTCTTTCATGAGATAGACACCGATCGGCTGGCTCGACTGCTGGAGGAAGCGGGCTTCGGCATCGACCGCTGCGGAGATGAACGGGTGGGTGGGGCGCCGGTGAAGCTGGTTTGGGCTGTTCGGCGATCGGATGCAACCGACTCGCAGTGAGAAGTGGCATCGCGATGCTGAAAACACGACTCGGCGGGGAGGGCCACAGGTGTATCTGAGCGGGCGACGGATGTTGACTCCGCATGACGGAATGACCTACCAGTCACTCCGGGACCGATTCCAATGGCAGGTTCCCGATCGGTTCAACCTGGGTGTGACATGTGCGGACCAGCAGGACCCGGCTACCACCGCCTTGGTGGTCTCCCATCAATCAGGCACTGCTTCCCGGTACACCTTCGGAGAGTTGGCCGACCGCTCCTCGCGCCTGGCAGGTGGCTTGGCTCGGATGGGGATCCGGCCCGGTGACCGGGTGGCCATCATCGCTCCTCAGTCGCTGGAGGTCGGACTGGCCCATCTGGCGCTTTGGAAACTGGGCGCCTTGTCGTTGCCCCTTGCCACCCTGTTCGGCCCTGACGCCATCTCCTTTCGGGTCTCCGACTCCGGCGCCAAGGTCGCCATTGTGCACCCCGACAGCAGAGACAAGCTTGAGGAGGCCGCGCCTCACCTGCCTGTGATCGAGACCGGTCCCCAGTTCGAGGCGCTGTGCTCCGGCCCGGGCCTGGAACGACCCCACGACACCCGCGGCGAGGACCCTGCTTACCTGATCTACACCTCGGGTACCACCGGTCCCCCCAAGGGGGCCCTTCATGCGCACCGGTCCATCTTCGGGCATCTCACCGGTTTCGAGTGCTACTACGAGTTCCCGCCGCAATCCGACGACGTTATGTGGACTCCCGCCGATTGGGCCTGGCTGGGCGGCCTGATGGATGCTTTGATACCCGCCTGGTATTACGGGATACCGGTGCTGACTTCCGACGAAGAGAGGTTCGATCCCGCAGTTGCCTTTGACCTGATGGCCGAGCATCGGGTGACTCTGGCATTCCTACCACCCACCGCTTTGAAGATGATGCGAGCCTCCGGCGTCAGCCGTCCCGATCTGTCGCTGCGGGCAATTTTCACCGGTGGCGAGCCCTTGGGAGCGGAGATGTTGGAGTGGTCGGAGAACACGTTGGGGTGTCACATCAACGAGGGTTACGGGCAGACCGAAGCCAACCTGGTGATCGGCAACTGCGCCTCCGTTTGGCCGGTCAGACCCGGATCGATGGGGCGCGCCCTCCCCGGACACGAGGTGCAGGTCCAGGATGAAGAAGGCAACCGCCTGATCAACCGGGAGGGAGAGATCTGCGTTCGCTCTCCCGATCCGGTGATGATGCTGGGCTACTGGAATCAGCCGGATGCCACGGCGCAAAAGTACCGAGGGGATTGGCTGCTCACCGGTGACCTGGGAATCGAAGACGCCGACGGCTACTTGTGGTTCCGCAGCCGCAAGGATGATTTGATCACGTCCCGCGGATACCGGATCGGCCCAGGGGAAATCGAAGAGAGCCTGATGACCCACCCGGCGGTGGCAATGTGTGCGGTGGTGGGAGTGCCGGACGAGATCCGCGGTCACGTGCCGGCAGCCTTCGTGGTGCCCCGACCCGGGTTCGAACCATCAGAACAACTCGCTTCCGATCTGCAGAACCACGTCCGCACCCGCCTGGCCGCACATGAGACCCCCAGCCAGGTGACCTTCCTGGACGAATTGCCCCGCACCACCACCGGCAAGATCATGCGACGGGCTCTTCGCCCCTCGTAGCGTCGCCTGCTGCTCCCCATCCGGACAGGGGACGTCAGTGCAAGTGTGGCAAGAAAGCTATTGTCGTCAGCTTGAAAATGTCCCAGGGGTGTTGCATATTGATATGCACAAACATGATTGTGCGGTCCGGGTCGCCTTCATCAGATCGGCCATGCTCCTTGGGGCGAGCCGCTGTTTTGGCAGTGTCTCTCCTTAGAGGGCGGGCCAACGTTTTAGCCGAGGACTGAACTGTATCGGTTTCGGACAGGCCTGCGCTTGTCCGCGTTTTTCGACGGTCAGGAGGAGGCGGGTCGGGAGGGGATACCCACTTGGGGGACGGCGTTGGTCGGGAGCGGCAAAACCGGTTGGGTCGGGGTGGCCTGATAGGGGGTTGATGGGCGGGATGTACCAGAGGGGCACAGCCTCTGGCAAGGTAGCTATATGGTGACGGGGCCGGTTCTAAGAATCCGGGGATCTCGGCCGGGCAGTGCTTCGATCACCGAGGACGCCACTCCTCCTGGACAGATGCCAGGCAGGTAGAGGTCCACTTGATCGCCAAATGTGTTCCTGGCCTCCTGGTCCGATCGGGCGGGGGCGTCCCCGGACCGGTTGGCCGATGTGACTGCCAGGGGTCCGCAGTGGTTCAGCAAATCCAGGGTGAGGGGATGAGCGGGCATCCGGATGCCGACCGTGGCAGGGTGCTCCCCACCGGCCGCGGTCTCGAGCGCCAGCACCAGGGTGAGGGGCCCGGGCCAGTGGGATTCGATGAGATCTCGAGCGATGGCGGGGAAGAAGGCCAGACCAATGGCATCGGGCACCGATCCAACCAGGACGGGTATTGGCTTGTCGGCCGGTCGGTCCTTCAGCCGGAAGAGTTCCGATTGCGCCCATCGGTGGGCGGCGAGTCCGTAGACCGTATCGGTTGGCACCCCCACCACCCTCCCTTCGGCCAGGAGCGCACTGGCTCGAGCCAGAACAGGGGGCGTCACGAGCCTAGAGTCCCTCCCCAAACGAAGCGGGGTCGACCGGTCAGGTCGTGGTGGATCTTGGCGTCGATGCCTCCGGACCGGAAGGCCTCCTGCACCTCGGCGGCCTGGGTTTCCCCGATCTCAACTGCCACGGTCCCCGCCGGCCTCAACCAGTCCGAAGCCTCGGCCGCGATCCTCTCCAGTATCTCGGTGCCCCGGGGCCCGGCCACCAGGGCCGAATAGGGCTCGGACCTCACGTCTTCGGGAAGATCCGGCCACTCTGCCTCCGCAACGTATGGAGGGTTAGAGACCAGTATGTCCACCTCACCGCGAAGTGAGGAAGGCAGCGCCTCGAAGAGATCGCCTTCTCGAAGCTCTATGCGGCCCCCCACCCAGCGGTTGGCCCTGATGTTCTCCCGGGCCAAGTCCAGAGCTTGAGGGCTGATGTCGGTGGCCACCACTTCGGCCCGCGGATAGGTGTAAGCCAAGGCCAGGGCCAGCGCACCCGAGCCGGTTCCCAAGTCCACTATCAATGCCGGCACACCCACCGGGACCAACCGGGTGACCAGTTCCCACAACCGCTCCGTCTCGGGTCTGGGTATCAACGCCCTCTCATCCACAGCCAACCGAACCGGGCCGAATTCCACATGCCCTTCCAGGTATTGGAGCGGCACCCCTGCTTGCCGCAGTCGGATGAGGGTCGCCGTCCGGCTGGCGACTTCAGGCCGAAGGGGCACTCCGGGGTGGATCGTCTCGCTGGTGACCGTGGCGATCAACCTTTGCAACTCGTGGTAGGAGAGTCGACTCTGGCGAGATAGCTCTAGAGGGGTGGGGGGGACCGAGGTCATTGTGGCCGATGGCAGTGTCAATCGTTTCCGGAGTGTCCAGCCAGGGAAGAAACCAGCCTTTCGGAACGGTCCTGGGTGGCCAGAGCCTGAGTGAGGGGGTCGATCTCTCCCTCCAAGACCCGGTCCAATGATTTGAGCGTTAATCCGACCCGATGATCGGTGACCCGGTTCTCCCTGAAGTTGTAGGTGCGGATCTTTTCTGACCGGCCCCCGCCGCCCACCTGTGAGCGTCGCTCTCCGGCGATTCCCTCTTGCCGCCTCTCCAGTTCGAGCCTGTAGAGGCGGGCTCGGAGCACCCGAAATGCCTTCTCCTTGTTTTGGAATTGGCTCTTCTGATCCTGGCAACTGACCACCAATCCAGTTGGAAGATGGGTGATGCGCACCGCCGAGTCGGTGGTGTTGACAGACTGACCCCCCGGGCCCGAGGAGCGGAAGACATCGACACGGACTTCATCAGGACTCACCTCCACCTCCACCTCATCCGCCTCCGGAAGCACCGCCACGGTGGCTGTGGAAGTGTGGACCCTGCCCTGCGATTCGGTCTTCGGCACCCTCTGAACCCGATGGACACCGCCCTCGTAACGCAGTCTTCCATAGGATCCGCGACCCTTCACCGCCAAGGAGATCTTGCTGTATCCGCCCACCCCGGACGCGGAAGCCTCCATTTCCTCGGTTCGAAAGCCATGCCGGTCGGCAAACTTCTGATACATCCGGAACAGGTCCCCAGCCCAGATGGCCGCTTCGTCGCCTCCTGCCGCCGCCCGGATCTCCATGATTACATCCCGATGGTCGTCGGGGTCTGGAGGAACCATCAACCCCTCGAGTTGCTCCTCCAACTGGGCAGCTTCGGTGAGCTTCTCTTCGGCCCACTCCAACAACTCGTCCCGCAGGTCCGGGTCGGTGTCCGCCAACTCCTTCGCTTCCCGGGCATCGTCCCGGGCGGCGAGCCAGGCGCGGGCGGTCTTCACGATCGGCCAAAGCTCTGCCCTCCGCCGTCCCGCATCCGCCAGTCGCCGATGATCGGAGAGGACCTGCGGTGAGGCCATTTCCCGGTCCACCTCAGCCAATTGCCCTTCCAGTTCCGGGATGCGGTCCCGCCACACCGGAGAAGTCATTTCGCAACCGCCTCCGCCACCGAAGGAGGAATGGTTCCGGCGCCCAGCAGGCGGTCGGCCTCTGCCGGTTCCACCGCCGACAGCAAAGCAGTCATGGCGACTTCGATCTGGTCGCTGTCGGGTTGGTTGGTGGTGAGCTTCTGCAGCCAGATGCCAGGCAGGGCCAGCAATCTGCCCAGCGTCTGGGACTGCCGCTTCCCGGCGAATTTGAGCAGTTCATAGGCAACGGCGGCGATCAGCGGGATGAACAGCACCCTGCTCGCCACCAACACCAGCCATCCCGGATTGCCCACCAGGGCGAAAGCGACGATGGACAGGATCACCACTATGAGCAGGAAGTTGGTGCCGCATCTGGGATGCTCCGGCGGGTACTTGGCGATGGATTCCACGGAAATCGTCTCTTGTTGTTCGTAGGCGTGAATGGTCATGTGCTCGGCGCCGTGATAGGAGAACACCCTCTTGATGTCCGCCATCCGGCCGATTCCCCATATGTACCCGATGAAGAGGCCCATCCTGATGACCGCCTCCAGGAATCCGAACAGCAGGCCGGACTCTCCGGCTGTCCAGCGAGCCACGGTGGCTGGAACCACCATGAAGAAGGCGACGAAGAAGCCCATGGCCACACCCATCCACAGCCACAGCTTCCAGCCGAGCTTTTCGGCAGGGCCCTCAATGGTGCCGGACTCCTCTCCCGGTTCCTGTGACGCCACCTCGGCGGACCATGCCAGGGAGCGAAACCCCAGGTTGAGGGATTCGACCAGCACCAGGATGCCCCTCAGGAAGGGGATCTTTGCGGCTACAGTGCGCGTGGAGAGCCGGGGAAGGGGTCTTCGCTCTGCCACCACCACTCCGTCAAGTCGGCGTGCCGCCACCGCCCAGGCCTCAGGCGCCCGGACCATCACCCCCTCGATGAGGGCCTGTCCTCCCACCGTTAACGGCTCGGAGCGGTTGCGTCCCTCGTGCCGGGTTTCGGAACTCAAAGCTGGCTCCGCTTCCGCTCGACCGACATCAGGGCATCCGATTCTTGATCGCGGAGGGTGCCCGCCGGTGAATGGTGTCCGAGACTTGACAGTGTCGGGACTTTCTTCCGGCTATGTGGGAGAATTGTCGGCGTTTTTCTTCCGATACCGCTTCGAGCGGACTTCGGCGGCCTCTCCGTAGCGCCTCTGGAAATGCTCCACCCGACCGCCGGTGTCGACCAGCCTTTGTTCTCCGGTGTAGAAGGGATGGCACTCGTTGCAGAGTTCCACAGTCATGGCGGGCGGACGCGTTGTCCTGGTGACGAATCTGGCGCCGCAAGAGCAGGTAACCGTTGTTAGGTCGTATTGGGGATGTATATCTGTTTTCATACCGATCTGACTCGATCTCCGGTGTTTCTGGCCACTTCTGCCAAGAACACTTTGTTGGAAGGTGAACTTTGGAGTTTATCTATCAGCAACTCGATTGCTGCACTCGGATCCAGCGACAGCAGGACCCGCCGCAGTTTCCAGACTTGCGGCAGTTCGTCAATCGTGAACAGCAACTCTTCCCGGCGAGTGCCCGACAACTCGATGTCAACCGCCGGATAGATCCGCTTGTCGGCCAACTTGCGATCCAACCGCAACTCCATGTTGCCGGTGCCCTTGAATTCCTCGAAGATCACCTCGTCCATCTTCGACCGGGTTTCCACCAGGGCGGTCCCCAGAATCGTCAGGCTCCCGCCCTCTTCGATGTTGCGGGCGGCGCCGAAGAACCGTTTGGGCGGGTAGAGGGCTGTGGCGTCGATCCCTCCCGAGAGCATCCGGCCGGAAGCGGGGGCCGCCAGGTTATGGGCCCGGGCCAGCCGGGTGATGGAATCGAGCAGGATCACCACATCCAATCCGGTCTCCACCATGCGCTTGGCGCGTTCCAAAGCCAGGTCGGCGATCTGGGTGTGCTGCTCGGCCGGACGGTCGAATGTGGAATACACCACGTCTCCGCGCACCGACCTCTGCATGTCGGTGACCTCTTCAGGCCTTTCGTCCACCAGCACCACCATCAAATGACACTCGGGATTGTTCACCGTGATCGACTGGGCGATCTCCTTGAGGACCGTGGTCTTGCCCGCCTTGGGCGGGGAGACGATCAACCCTCTCTGGCCTTTGCCGACTGGAGAGATCAAATCGATGAGGCGAGCCAGGGTCCGTTGAGGCATCCCCTCCAACTCCAACCGGAGCCTCTGATCCGGGAACAGAGGCGTGAGCTTTTCGAATTTGGGTCTGCGCATCGCCTGGCCGGGATCGACTTTGTTGACGTGTTCCACCCTCACCATTCCCGGGTACTTCTCCTGCGATCGGGGAGGACGGATGGGCCCACCCACCAGATCACCCTTGCGCAGTTGCAAACGGCGGATCAAGCCGGCAGAAACGTAGACGTCCTTTTCGCCCGGACCGTATCCCGACACTCGGAGGAACCCATACCCCTCCGGGAGAATGTCCAGTAGTCCTTCCCGGACTTCCAGTTCGCTCTCGGGAATGTTGGCGTGCGACGGTTGCCTACGACCCCTGCCGCGACGGCGTCGACCGCCCCCGGGGGGAGGGGAACTGGGAGGTTCGTTGGCCCGGAATTCGAAGTCCGGTTTCGAATTCCCCTTTTTGCGGTCTCCGCTTTTGCTGTTGCTTTGCGTCTTCTTGCGGGATGGCGAAGGAGGAACAGGCGCCGGAGGGGCCTGCTGACGGCCACCCCGCCCCTTAGATGAGGGCGTTGGTTTGCCGCCGCCGGATGCAGCTTTGCCGCCGCTCGTTATGGCACCGATCAACTGCTCCTTGCCCATGCCGCCGGACTTGATCCCGATCGCCTCGGCGATCTTTTTCAGGTCTTCCACTGACTTGGTTTGTAGCTGGCCGTTTTCGGATTGACTAGTCATAGAGGATTCCTCATGCTTCTCGGATTCGTTTCCGAATAGCCTCTCACCTTCCTTATGGGGCGAAGGGCGTAACGCGCTATACGAGACCGCCTTGGAGAGATTTCTCGGGTGTTCGCCGCCGGGACTATAGAGGCGGTGAACTAGACGAAACTACATTATACAAAGACGAGATCGTCTGCCAAAACGGGATATCGGTTGGATAGCTGGGATCCTGCAGGGGCTCAAACGGTTTGCCCCCCGGCCTTCTCCAGCAGTCCCACCAGGTGATCCAACCGGGCTGGGATCACGGTGGTGCGCTCCTGCCGGGTCGACAGATCCGCCAGTCGGGACGGAAGCGGGGGAGAAAACCCCACCGCCTCGGTCACCGCTTCGGGGAATTTGGCGGGGTGGGCAGTGGCGATGCTCACTACCTGCTCCCCGGCCATCGCGACGCGTTGCGCCATCGCCCATCCCAGCGCGCTGTGCGGGTCAAGCAGCAGTCCGTGCTCCCGGTGGGCTTGAGCGATCACCTCGACGATGCGGGGATCGTCCATCCATCCGGCGTCGAAATCTTTCCGCAGGCGGGAGTGCAGCCTCCCATCGAGCCGCAATTCTCCCAGCCGCCGGTAGTCGCTCATCATCTGCGACATCCACTCCCCCCGCCGGGAGCCCAATTCGAACAGGTATCTCTCCAGATTCGATGGGATCTGTATGTCCATGGCGGGGGCGAGGGTGGGACGCACCTCACCGATGGGAAGAAGCCCCTCGGAGATGAGTCGGGTGAGCCCGCGGTTGTGGTTGTTGGCCACCACCAGTCTTCCGACCGGCCCACCCATCCGGCGAGCAGCCCAACCGGCCAGGACATTGCCGAAGTTTCCGGTGGGCACGCAGAAGCTGACTGCCTGCCCCATCTGGTGCCCAACCCACAGGTAATAGGCGACTTGCGCCATTATGCGTGCCCAGTTGATCGAGTTGACCGCCGCCAGAGCGAGTCGCCGGCGCAGCGCGGGGTCCGCGAAGGCTGCTTTCACCAGGTCCTGGCAATCATCGAAGGTCCCCTCCACTGCAATCGCGTGAACATTCGAAGCTTCCACGGTGGTCATCTGGCGACGTTGGATGTCGGATACCCGACCCTGGGGGTAGAGGATCACGATGTCGATGGCGGAGCGGCCCCGGCAGGCCTCGATGGCCGCTGAGCCAGTGTCTCCCGAGGTGGCGCCCAGCACCATGATCCGCCTGCCTTGCAATGCCAACAGCCGATCGAACAACCGTCCCAGCAGTTGCAGGGCATAGTCCTTGAACGAGAGGGTGGGGCCCGCAGTGAGGTCCAGTAGCCACTGGCCGTCCGCCACTTCCCGCAGCGGTGCGGGACCTTCAGGGCCGAAGTCGGCGTAGGCTTCGGCGGCCAGCCGGGGAAGGTCATCTTGCAGGAGGCTTCCTTCCATGAAGGGGGTGGCGACCGCCGTAACCATCTCGTGGTAGGAGACACCCGTCGGCAGATCAGGGGCGGCAGGCCAGTGTTGGGGAACGTAGAGACCTCCGTCAGGGGCCGGTCCCTGCAGCAGGATGTCGTCGAAGGAGGCGGGGGGAGTCCCTCCCCGGGTGGATATGTATCTCATCGCCGATCCGGACGACGGGCAGCAGCGGGCATCAGGGGCTGGCGCCGATCACCCGGATGGTGGCCGCCACCTGTCGCACCACCTCCAACTTCTCAAGATCCCGCCCGGCTGCCCGGTGGCGGTCTTCTCGGGCATGATGGGTGATCAGAAGCAGGGTGGCGCCATCTCCCCTTCCCTCCTGCCACACCGACTTGATGGACACCTGGTGGGCGCCGAACACCGATGCTATCTGGGCCAGGACCCCGGGAGCATCCCTTACCTCCAAGCGCAGGTACCACTGGGTCTCGACCTCCGAGAAGTCCCGCACGGCGCCGTTGCCGAACCGTACCCGGGGGGCAACCTTGGTGCCGGCCAGGAATTCCCGGGAGGCGAGGATCACATCTCCCAGCACTGCGGTGGCGGTGGGCCTTCCACCGGCGCCCGGTCCCAGGAACAGCAACTCGCCGATGGAAGGACCTTCCAGGAAGACCCCGTTGTTGGCGCCCCTGATGAGAGCCAGGGGATGGCCGGTCGGCACCAGGGCTGGGTGCACCCGCACTGCCGGGCCCTGCGAAGATGCGTCTGCCACAGCAAGCAACTTCACGCCGTAACCCAATTGGTGGGCGAACTTCATATCCACGGTTGACAGTTCCGTGATCCCCTCCCGGTAGACCCGGGTGATGTTGACCCACTGACCGAAGGCCAGTCCGGCCAGGATGGCCGCCTTGGCCGCCGCGTCGCCGCCGCTGACATCAGCGGTGGGGTCGGCCTCGGCGTATCCCAGTCTCTGCGCCGACGCCAGTGCCTCGTGATAGGCCATCCCATCGGAGTCCATGGCGGTCAGGATGTAGTTGGTGGTTCCGTTGACTATTCCCGTGACTCGTTCGATCTTCTCTCCCGCCAAGGACTCCGACAGCGGGCGGATCAGGGGGATCCCCCCGCCCACGGCCGCCTCGAATAGCAGGGAGACGCCTTTGTCGGCCGCCCGGGCGAATAGTTCGGGTCCGTGCAACGAGAGCAGTTCCTTATTGGCGGTGATCACCGGCTTGCCCAGGTCGAGCGCCGACAGCACCAACTCTCGGGCTGGATCAACTCCCCCCATGAGTTCCACCACCAGATCGACCTGGGGCATCAATACCAGGACCTCGGGGCGGTCGACGATATAGCGGGAGGGGAAGAGCCGGGGTTTGTCCAACTCTCGTACCGCAACGCCCCGCAGTCTCAGATCAATCCCCGACTTGGCCAGGATGGCGGCGTGATCTTCGAGCAGGCGTTTGGCCAGTTCTCCGCCAACCGTGCCTCCGCCAAGAAGCCCTACGCCAATTTCCATAGCCGGAATGGTAGAGCGCCGCAGGTACCCTTCGGCAAACCAAATGCTCCCTGCCTAGGAAGAACATGGCCGGACCTCTCCCGTTTCATCTCTTGCCCGACACCTCCGAGGTGGTGAACGGACGAATGGTGGTGGGCGGATGCGATCTGGGGGAACTGGCTGAACAGTACGGGACTCCCGTGTTCGTCTACGACGAGCGGCACCTCCGCAGCCGCTGCCAACAGGCCGCGGCCGCCTTCGGTGGAGAGGCGGTCTATGCAGCCAAGGCGTTCCTGTGCCTGGCCATGGCGAGGCTGGTCCAATCCGAGGGCCTGGGAATGGACGTGGCCACCGGTGGGGAACTGGCAATGGCGCTACAGGCCGGGTTTCCCCCCGACCGACTGGTGTTCCACGGCAACAACAAGTCCCCCGATGAGTTGGTGATGGCCATCGAGGCCGGGGTGGGAAGGGTAGTGGTGGACTCCTTCGACGAAATGGATCGCATTGACCACCTATTCGCCCGCCGGGGTCTGGGCCCGGTTGACGTTCTGATCCGGATCACCCCGGGCGTCGACGCCCACACCCACGAGTTCGTGGCCACGGGCCATGATGACACCAAGTTCGGCTTCACCGTGTCCACCGGCGCCGCCGACCAAGCGGTGCGCAGAGCCAAGGAATCCCCCTCCATGCGGGCCCGGGGCGTACATGCCCACATCGGCAGCCAGGTCTTCCGCCTGGAGTCTTTTCGGGAGAGCGCTCGCATAGTTGCGAGGCTGGCCATTCCATTCGGATTGGAGGAGTTGTCGTTGGGGGGCGGACTGGGGGTGCCTTATGTCGAAGGGGAGTCGGCGCCCTCTATCCCCGAGTGGGCGGAAGCGCTGGTGGGAACCTGCCGGGCGGAGGGAGTCACCGGTCCGATCACGGCCGAGCCGGGCAGAGCCATCGTTGCCTCGGCGGCGCTGACGCTCTACCGGGTGGGCACCATCAAGGAAATAGAGGGCGTTCGAACCTATCTTGCGGTGGACGGTGGGATGAGCGACAATCCCCGGCCGGTCCTGTACGGCAGCGGCTATGAGGTTTTCCTGCCCCGGGCGGTGTCAGCCCCCCGGGAGCGGGAGGTGACCGTGGTGGGCAAGCACTGCGAGAGCGGGGACCGCCTGGTCGCATCGGGATGGGTTCCCGGCGACGTCGGGGTGGGCGACGTCATCGCCACTCCGGTAACCGGCGCCTACGGACACTCCATGGGGTCCAACTATCAAAAAGTCCCCCGGCCCCCGGTGGTGTTCGTAGCCGACGGCGAGTCCCGCCTTGTGGTGCGCCGTGAGGAGTACGCTGACATGTTCCGCCTCGAAGTGGGATGAGTCCGAAATGGTGGCCCGGGTGGAACCTTGTCGAGGCTATCTGTTCTGAGTCGACTGCCTAACCGACGGCGGACTGTTTCTCGGAGACCTCTGGAAGGTCCACGGCCGCCTTGGTCGCCGCCACGCTCGCTTTGAGGGCAGCCAGCAGGTCGATCACTTCCCCTGGTTCGCTGGCGCTGTCAACTGAGATGACTTCTTTCCCCTCCACCTTTCGTTGGGCGGCCGCTTCGATGTTCTCCCTTGTCTTGTTCTGGTAGTCCTCACCCACGAATGGCCCGCTCATGGTGTCGATCAGGATTTTGGCCATCTCCACCTCCTCCGGGCGGACTTCGACCTCCTCTTCATGCTCCACGGCTGGCACCTCCCGGATTTCATCGGGCCAGAACATGGTTTCCAGCAGCAGGCTGTCCTGGTGGCAGCGAACGGTGGATAGGTGTTGTTTCCCTCTCATCGCGAATCGGGCGACTCCCACCCTTCCCGCTGTTTGGAGCGCCTCCCACAGGATCCGGTAGGCACGCAGACCTGTCTTCTCGGGCACCAGGTAGTAGGAAGACTTGTAATAGACCGGATCGATCTCCTCGGACTCCACGAATCTCACCACATCAATCAGTGGCAGGCCCTTCTTGCCGATCCCCGCCGCGGCCAACTCGGATTCACTGAACACCACGTAGGACCCCCGCTCAACCTCGTAGCCCTTTACGATCTCGCTCCAGGGCACCTCCTGCCCATCGGTCTCCGCCACCCTCTTGTAGCGAATCGGGCTCTTGTCGCTCTGGCGCAACTGTTTGAACTTGGGCCGCCGGTCTTCGGTGGCCGAGTAAAGCACCACCGGTATGTTCACCAGGCCAAAGGAGACGGCGCCTTTCCAGATAGGACGCATCAGGCTTCTGATATTAACGCTCTCGGCTGCTCTTTGCCCAGACGTTGTGGTGTCGCAGCCTCCTTGCCCTCGGTTAGGAGGAAAGCTCCTCTCTGACCAATCGGGACACCAGGCCACCGTCCACATGCGGGCGGTGGCCTTTCATGATCTGTCCCATCACCCTGCCCTGCGCCCGCGGTTGGCCCTCCACCCCCAACTTGGAAATGGTGTCGCGCACCAACTGGCGGCTGCGGTGCTCGTCAAGGCGGGAGGGCAGCCACCGAGAGAGATAGTCCACCTCGTAGGAGAGCTTCCGGGACATGTCCTCGCCGCGCTCGCCCAGCTTGGAGTATTCGGAGGCGGCTTTTCGCATCTTCTTCACATACCCGCCGATCACCTGCTGGTAGAAGTCGTCATCCTCTCCCGTTCCGGAAAACCCCTTGGCGGTCTTCTTGGTCTGTATCTCGGCCTGGACGGAGCGAATGGCGTCCCGGCGAGGTCGGTCACCTGTCTTCATCGCGTCTATCAGTTCAGCGCGCATCTCGTCCTTGACGCTCATTCTTGGATCCTCTCTGGCTTCTTTTTCCGCAACCGCCGGTTGTCTTTAGAAGTGCATCAACCCCAGCCCGAAAGCGGCCAGGAGGTTCTCATTGGTGAGCACCTCGGAAGGAGGCCCGCTGATCACCCGTTTTTCTCCCAGAAGCAAGACGTGGTCGGCAGTACCCGCCTCTCCCAGATCGTGGGTGCAGACTATTACCCCGCACCCGTGTTCCCTCTCTTCATGCATGATTCTGTCCACGGCCTCCGCCGACACGACGTCCAAGCCGGTGAGCGGTTCATCCAACAGCATGACGAGGTGATCCTGGGCAATTCCCTGGGCCATGAAAACTCGCTGTCGTTGACCTGCCGACAACTCTGTGAGATGACGGTTCGCCAAATGGGTGATGTTCATCCTCTCCATGGCTTCTTCGATGCGAGCGCGGTCATCAATCCGGAAGGGGCGGACCATCCCCCGATTCGGATAGCGGCCCATGGCCACCACCTGGGTGACGGTAAGGGGCAGGGACTGGTTTACATCCTTGGACTGAAGGACATATGAAACCTGTTTGCGGGCCTTCTGCGGGCTGGTGCCCATCACCTTGATCTCTCCGCCCGCCGGGGGGATCAGACCCACCATGCTGTGGAGCAACGTGGACTTCCCGGCGCCGTTGGGTCCGATCAAAGCGGTGATCGCTCCCATTGGGGCGGTGAAGGAGGAAGGCTCCATCACGACGTGGGAACCGTACCGTAGTGCCAGGTTGTCCGCTGCAATGGCGTTCTCGAACGGTTCTTCGGGTATCTTCAAGATTGGCAGTCCGGGCAGACACCCTCGATCTCCAAGGTGTGGTCGGTGATCATGTAGCCAGTGTCCGTGGCTGCTCTGTCCACCAGTTCGGCGAGTTTGTTTTCTCCTCTGGGTGACAGAGCGACATCGGATATAGCCATGCACCGCACGCACACCATGTGGTGATGGTGGCCCGCCAGCCACTCCGCCAGTTCAAAGCGATTGGACCGGTCAGTGCTGTGTATGAGGGAGAGCACCTCGGCCTCGAACAGAGCCCGCACTTCCCGGTAGATGGAGGAGAAGGGAACCCTCTGCTTGGTGGCTCGGTAAAGCTGATCCACGGTGAGGGGACCTGAAGTGTCCTCGAGGGCAGAGACAAGCTTCCGCCGGTTGGATGTGTAGCGCATGCCCTGTGCACGCAGGCTCTGCTCTACTTTGTTGTGCAACAGGTCGGCCATAGCTGTCTTCAATGATAATGGTTGCTGCCGTGGTCATGTGATAATGATTATCATGTCATTCACCATGTTGACTCTTGGGAGGAACAGGTAGGTATGGACTGGATCGTAGATCCCTTCGAGTTGGCTTTTCAACAGCGGGCCTTGATAGGTGGAGTGCTGGCCGGGGTGCTCACCTCGGTGGTCGGCGCCTGGGTGGTTATCCGGGGGATGTCATTCATGGGCGATGCGGTGGCCCACGGAGTCATCCCGGGGGTGGCGATCGCCATTCTGCTGGGGGTCAACCCGGTTTGGGGAGCGTTGCTGGCGGGGATAGTGATGATCTGGGGCATCAACCTGGTTCACCAGCACACCAAGCTCAGCTCCGACGTCGGCATCGGGCTTCTGTTCGTGGGCATGCTCGCCCTCGGGGTGGTGGTGATCTCATTGACTCCCACCTTCTCCGGCTCCATTGCCGCCATTCTCTTCGGAGACCTGTTGGGGGTCACCTGGGATGTCATCTGGCTGGAGGCCATAGGATTGGTGGTGGCGCTGGCGTTGTCTTACGTCATGTACCGACCGTTCCTCGCCCTTGCCTTCAACGCCGACAAAGCAGAGATGATGGGATTCCGCCCCCAGGTGGCGCACTTCGCCCTGCTGGCGCTCATCACCGGCGCGGTGGTACTCCTGTTCCAAGGAGTGGGGGCCATCCTGGTGTTCGGACTGCTGGTGGGTCCGCCGGCAACTGCCATCATCCTGGTTCGAAGGGTCGTCCTGGTGATGGTCGTCTCTGGCATTTGCGCCATCTTCGCAGTGGTGGCCGGTCTGTTGATCAGCTATCACTACTCCACGGCCGCCTCGGCCACCATCGTGTTGATCTCGGTGGTGGTGTTTTTCTTGGTGTTGACGGGATCGCGAGTTCGCAACGCCTTGATGAGTAAACCACCCCTCTCTGCGGAGGCGTAGCACCTGGGTCTCGTCCGCCGCGAACAGAGCAACCTGCCGGAGCCGACCCCGACAGGCTCCCATTACACCCAGATGATCGCTTTCAACCCCTAGTTGCGCCCACCAGTGGCAGGAACCCCGAAAGCGGGCTATTTAGGGGAGCGTCGGCGGGCGGCCTGCAGCACCTCGTCGATGGAATTCTGCTCGACATCACCCAGATTCTGCACGTAGTCGTACCCGAAGCGGCCCTTGATGCAGAGGTGGCCGCTGGTGACCTCGTGGTCTTGGGGTGAGGTGACCTTGACGATCCGGTTGTCCTGGGTGTGCAATTCCAGGTTGCATCCCACGCCGCAGTAGGAACACACTGTCCGGGTCACCGACTGTGCTTGTGGGTCCCAGAGGTCGGCTCGACGAAGTTCCCACTCGGAGCGGAACATCAGCGCGCCAGTGGGGCAGACTCCGATGCAGTTCCCGCAGAACACGCAGGCTCCATCTCCCAGGGGGAGGTCCATCTCGGTGGAGATGCGAGCGTCGAAACCGCGGCCGGCCACGGCGATGGCATAGGTCCCCTGGGCGTCTATGCCGCAAGCTTCCACGCATTTATAGCACAGGATGCACCGTGAGTAGTCGCGAATATAGAGCGTATTGTCCACCTTGGTGGGCTGGTGCACCCCCTCGGCAGTCTCCCCGTTGACATGATGATGATGTCCTGGTTTGCGGGCGTCCCGTTCGCCCGCGGCGGCCGGGGCGGAGACAGGCCCGTATCGGGCCGGATCGGCGCCATAACGCTCCATCCAGTCTCCGACCTCGTCCTCGGCCAGCGAGAGATCCACCGAGGAACCCAGGAATTCCAGCACCATCTTCCGGCTGTGGCGAACTCGTTCGGAATCGGTCGAGACCACCATCCCGTCCTCGGCCATTCGGGAGCAGGCCGGAACCAGGGTGCGGTTCCGTTCCACCTCCACCACGCACACCCGGCACACGTTGACCGGCGTGAGCGTTTCCAGGTAACAGAGGGTGGGTATCTCGGTCCCCATCTGCTGGCAGGCCTCCAGCAGAGTGGCCCCCTTCTGGACTGCCACCGAAGCGCCGTCAATGGTCACCTGAACCATCTCGGTGGCAACCTTGGCAGTGTCGGGTTGGTCCATCACAGCAGTCCCAGGTCGAGGGCGGAACGCAGGGCGATGGCGGCCGTGTGGCCCAGGCCGCAGATGGAGGCATCCCGCATGGCCAGATCGATCTCTGCTATCAAATCTTTGTCTCCTGGTCGGGGTTGCCGGCGGAGGCGCGCCAAGGCTTCTTCCAAACGAACAGTACCAACCCGGCACGGGACGCACTGCCCGCAGGTCTCGTCTCTGAAGAATTCGGCGATCCGCGTCAGGATGTCTCCGAAGTCGGTGTGTTGATCGAACGGCATTATCACCCCGGACCCCAGGGAGACTCCCGCCTCCGAGGCGGCCTCGAAAGTCAGGGGCATACTCAGCAGGTCGGGCAGCACGAACGAACCGGCCGCGCCCCCCAACAGGACGGCTCGCAGGTGCAGGCCATCCGGCAGACCTCCGGCCAAGTCGATCAACTCCCCCAGGGTGGCGCCGAACTCCACCTCGTAGACGCCGGGACGTTTGACCGCTCCCGACAGGCAGAACAGCTTGGGTCCCGTGGATTGGGCGGTACCCAACTGGGCGAAGGCGTCACCGCCCTCGGTGACGATGTCGAGCACGTTGCAGAGCGTCTCCACGTTGTTGATGACGGTCGGCTTGCCGAACAGTCCCGACACCGTGGGAAAGGGAGGCTTGTTGCGCGGTTCGCCCCGGAGGCCCTCGATGGAATTCATCAGGGCAGTCTCCTCGCCGCAGATGTAGGCTCCCTGGCCCCTGCGGATCTCGATGTCAAAGTCCACCCCGGTGTCGGCGTCCTCACCCAGCAGACCCTGCCGGCGAGCCTCCTGCAGGGCTCGGGAGAGGCGCTTGGTGGCCAGGGGATACTCTCCTCTTATGTACAGGTAGCCGCGGCGGGCGCCGATGGCAAACCCCGTGATGGTCATGGCCTCGACCACCGAGAAGGGATCGTCCTCCATCAGGACGCGGTCTTTGAACGTGCCCGGCTCCGACTCGTCGGCGTTGCAGATCAGGTAGCGAACCGGTTCCGGTGAGTTGGCGACGGTCTCCCACTTGATCCAGGCCGGGAAGGCTGCCCCGCCCCGACCCCGCAGACCCGAGGCCTTGACTTCGGCCACCACCCGTGCCCGTCCCATCCGGACGGCGGCCTCCAATGCCTGGTATCCCCCGGCCGCCAGGTAGGAGTCGATGGACCCGGGATCAACCGCGCCCACCCGCCGCAGCAGGCGAAGATGAGGTTGTCCGAACTGGGGAATGGGTGGCGGTTGCGGACGCCCATTGGGACTGTGCCGGTCGGGGGACAACCCATTGAGTCGGGCGGTGTCCGGCCCCACCACCACCATGTCGTCCTTTCCTGCTCGCTGTATGTAGGCGGCGGGAGTCCGATCGCACTGGCCCAGGCACGGTGATGGCGCCCAGCGGGAATCGGGAGGTTGAAGCTCGCCGGACTCGAATCTGTCGATCAGGTCCAGGGCGCCCTGGCGGCGACACACGATGTCGTCGCAGATGTGCCACACCTGCGGGGGAGAGGGGTCCACGGATATCAGCGAGTAGAAGGTGGCCACCCCCCAAGCTTCGGCAGGGGGCACGGAGAGAACCCGGCAGATGTGCATGAGCGCGCCCTCGGAGACCCAGCCAATCTCGGATTGCACCGTCTCCAAGGCTGGTAGCAGAAGATGGCGGCGATTCACCACGCTGCGGCGCCCGGTCCGGAAGATGCGAAGGTTGGAGTCGGTGCGAACCCGGTCGTGGCTTTCAGAGTCCGGGATGCCGGTGGCCCTCTCCACCACCCTCCGTTCTTCGGCGGTGGGCTGGGCATCCGTGAAACGAAGGTCCATCAGTCAGGCATGATCGCTGGCTGGCTACCCGACCAACGCCGGCGCTTTTTCGACCCTTACCGCGGTTGCCTTGAACTCGGCGGTGCCGCTCTTGGGGTCCCAGGCCTCGATAGTCAGTTTGTTGATGTCGGCCTGTTCGGGGAAGTGGACCGACATGAACACCAAACCGGGGCGGAGGCTGTGGTCCACGCGGGCGGGTACCGTGATGGAACCTCGCCGGGAGGTGACCCGTACCTCTTCCCCCTCGGCTATCTCCCACTCAGCGGAGTCCTCGGGAGAGATGTCCAGGGTTCCTCCGAACCGGAGGGGTGAGGCGGTGCTGCCGCTCTGAACTCCGGTGTTGTAGGAATCCAGGTGACGGCCGGTGGTGAGCCGGATCGGGTAATCGGCGGTGAGACTGTCAACCGGAGGCGCCCATTCCACCACATGGAATGGCGCCAGCGGACCAACCGGCGGGTTCGCCCACAGTCGGGAGTGGAGAAAGAGTTCGCCGGGATCGTCCTCGTCAAGGCAGGGCCATTGCAGACCGCCGTTCTCCTCCAGGCGGCGGTAGGACATCCCCCCGTGCATGGGAGACAAGGAGCGCAATTCGTTCCACACCTCTTCCGCGGTGGGTTGCCCCCAGCCATGCCCCAAGGCGGCTGCCAGATGACTGATGATCGAGGAGTCGGTGCGGGCCTCTCCCGGTGGTCGGAGGGCGGGCCGCACTCTCTGGACCCTCCGCTCGCTGGAGGTCACCGTACCCTCGGCTTCGCACCAGTCGGCGGCCGCGGGAAGCACCACGTCAGCCATCTGAGCAGTGCGGGTCAAGAAGATGTCCTGGACCACCATGAAGTCCAGTCCCTCCATCAGGTGCCGGGCTCTTTGGACGTCCGCCTCGGAATCGGCCGGATTCTCCCCGATCACATACAGACCTCGCAGGTGTCCCTCTTCCATGGCCTCGAACATCAGGGTGAGATGACGTCCCTTGCGTGGAGGGATGGAGGCCCCCCACACCTTTTCGAATTTAGCCCGCAGTTCATCGTTTTCGACGTCTTGGAAGCCGGGCAGTTTGTTGGGGATCGCCCCCATGTCGCCGCCTCCCTGGACGTTGTTCTGTCCTCGGAGGGGCACCAGTCCCGATCCGTAGCGACCCACATGACCGCACAGCAGAGCCAGGTTGATGAGAGCCAGGACATTGTCGGTGGCATTGTGATGTTCGGTAATCCCCAGCGTCCAGCACAGTTGGGCCCGGTCGGCCCGCGCGTAGGTGTGAGCCAGGGTACGGATGGCGTGAGCGGGCACGCCCGTGACGCGTTCTCCCCGTTCCAGGGTCCACTTTTCCACGCTTCGGGCGTACTCGTCGAAGTTGAGGGTTGACCGTTCGATGAACCTGCGGTTCTCCAGTCCTTCGGACAGTATCTCTCTGGCCATTGCGTTGGACAGCGCGATGTCCGATCCGACATCGATCCCAAGCCACAAGTCTGCCCACTCGGCGGATTCGCTGCGGCGGGGGTCCACGCAGAACAATTGGGCGCCGCGCCGCACTGCGCGGATCACCCGGTGGAAAAAGATCGGATGAGCGGCTCGGGCATTGGATCCCCAGAGGATCACCACCTCGGCGTCATCCATCTCCTGATAGGAACTGGTGCCCCCTCCGGCTCCGAAAACTGCCGCCAGACCGGCGACGCTGGGAGCGTGTCAGGTCCGGTTACAGGAATCTATGTTGTTGGTGCCCATCACCACCCTGCCGAACTTCTGAGCCAAGAAGTTGGTCTCGTTGGTGGCTTTGGAACAGGAGAATATCCCTATGCCTTCTCCACCATGAGCATCGCGGACCGCGCCGAGGCCTCCTGCAGCCCTGGCTAGCGCTTCGGTCCAGGAGGCCCTCTCCAACACACCGTTGCGGCGTACCAATGGGTGGGTCAGCCGGGTCTTTTTTCCCATGGTTGACTCTCCTCGAATGTTCTCTCTTTTTCAGGCCCGTAGGCGTATCTTAACACAATGTAAAAGGGAGTGGGATTGAAAACCGGGCAGAACTGTGCCACCTGGCGGCACTAGGAAAGACAAGGACCCCAAGCGCCGGGTGATCCGGGACTCAACCCGCCATGGTCGGACTCAGAAGAGGCCGACCACCTTTCCAGAGGAATCGATGTCCACATTGAGGTAAGCAGGCGTAGACGACAGGCCTGGCATGGTGCGCACTGCTCCCACCAACGGATAGATGAACCCGGCGCCAACCGAGGCGCGTACCTCCCTGATGGGAAGGGTGTACCCGCGGGGGGCGCCCCTGAGGTTGGGGTCATGGCTGATGGAAAGGTGGGTCTTTGCCATACAGATCGGCAGATCCCCGAACCCCGATTTCTCGTACTGGGCTAGTTGGCGGTTGGCCAAGGGCGTGTAGGAGACGTCTGCGGCTCCGTAGACATGGCGGGCAATGCTCTCGATTTTCTCCTTGAGGGAGAACTCGTTGGGGTACAGAAGGCTGAAATCACCTTCCGCCGTGCAGGCGTCCTCCACGGCTTCTGCCATTTGCAGGGCGCCCTGGCCTCCGTTGGCCCAGTGAGTGGTTGGCGCCGCCGCGTGGGCCCCGGCTTCGGTGGCCGCTGCCTGGATGTACGCGATCTCCCTTTCGGTGTCGGTGGGGAACACGTTGACTGCCACCACGGCCGGTATTCCGAACCGCTTGATGGTGTCGAGGTGTGCCTGCATGTTGACGACGCCCTCTCTCAATAGCGGCAGGTTCTCCTCCACGTAGGCCTTGGGAAGCGGTCGTCCCGGCTTCACCGGCGGGCCTCCTCCCTGGGTCTTGAGAGCCCGGATGGTGGTGGTCAGCACCACACAGTCGGGCACCAGGCCGGAGGTGCGACATTTGATGTTGAAGAACTTCTCCATGCCCATGTCGGCGCCGAAACCGGATTCGGTGATCGTGTAGTCGGCCAACTGGAGGGCCACCCGATCCGCCAGCACCGACGAGTTTCCGTGGGCGATGTTGGCAAAGGGTCCCGCATGGACGAAGACGCCCTGCCCTTCCAGGGTCTGCATCAAAGTGGGATGGAGGGCGTCCTTCATCAGCACGGTCACCGCCCCCGCCACCCCCAGGTCCTCGAGTGTGAGTGGTTCCCCGCTCTTGGATGTGCCGAACACCATCTTGGCGCAGCGTTCCCGAAGGTTGCGCAGGGCGGAGGCGTAGTCCTGCCCGTCAACCAGGGCGAGGATGGCCATGATCTCGCTGGCCACGGTGATGTCGTAACCAGATTCGCGGGGTAGACCGTCGATGCGGCCCCCGAGTCCGAGCACGATGTTGCGAAGTGCCCGGTCGTTGACGTCTACTACCCGCCGCCACAGGATGGCGTGCGGGTCGATGTCCAAGCGCCCCAGGCCCCGCTCTGCAAGTTGCTCATCGTCGAGCCTCTCTTCGAAGTACCACCGGGCGTCGATGGCTGCCGCCGCCAGGTTATGGGCTACTCCGATGGCGTGTAGGTCCCCGGTGAGGTGTAGGTTGAACTCCTCCATGGGAATGACCTGGCTGTATCCCCCTCCGGCCGCTCCTCCTTTGATCCCGAAGGTGGGGCCCATGCTGGGTTGGCGAATACAGGCCATCACGTTGCGCCCCCGGGCGCCCAAGCCCTGGGTCAGGCCGATGGTGGTGGTGGTCTTGCCCTCTCCCAAGGGGGTTGGGGTGACGGCCGTCACGTCCACGTAACGGCCCTGAGGGCGGTTGCGAACCCGCTTCAGGACATCGAGATGGACCTTGGCCTTGTCATGCCCAAAGGGGATTAGCTCTTCGGTTCTGATCCCCACCCGGTCCGCTATTTCGGTGATGGGAATTACCTGGGCGGCTTGGGCGATGTCCAGGTCGGAGGGGATGGGGGACGAATTCAAGGGAGCGCCTCCTGTGGGGTCTGAGCTTGGGGGTGTCTAGCGCGAAACAGGCGAGTGGTTGTCTACATGTGGTTGTTTACATAATGTTAACCTGGTCACAGGTCCCTTGGGTCCGGTCGGTGATCCTCTTTTCCCGGTGGCCGGGCCGCCCGGATGGGGGAGTGGGAGGACTTTCGCGATGAGGCTGGGGCGGCTGGGAGGGTTTTGTCAAACAGTTGCTCATTTCTAATCTCTCACCTAGGCCGTGGCAGCGCTCTATTCCCTCATTAACAGCCTCTGATGGACTGGATAGATCTCTTATTGGTTGCCGTCCGGGTGGTGGGGGTTTTCGTCCTGTTGCTGCTGTTGACGGTGGTGAACATTTGGATGGAGCGCAAGGTGGTGGCGGACATGCAGAGTCGCCTGGGTCCCATGCGGGCGGGACCGTGGGGGATCCTGCAGACGGTTGCCGACGGGTTGAAGCTGTTCTTCAAAGAGCACATAACACCCCGGAAAGTGGATCTGGGCGCATACCTGCTGGCGCCCTTCCTGGCGGTGGTGCCCGCATTTCTGATTTTCATGATGGTGCCGCTCGGTCCGGGTTTGGAGATTGGGGGCCGGTCGTTGCCGCTGCAGGGCGCCGACCTGAACATCGGATTGCTGTTCATCCTGGCCATGTCCTCGATGGCCGTGTACGCGGTGGTGCTGGCGGGATGGTCTTCCGGTTCCAAATACCCCCTGTTGGGGGGAGTGCGGGCCACCGCGCAGGCCATCTCCTACGAGGCGGCGATGGGCCTGGCGATGGTCGCCGTGGTGATGTTCTCTGCCACGGCGCCCGGGGTTGACAGCGGCACTCTCTCTCTGGCCGAAATCGTGGAGAGGCAGTCGGGCACCTGGTCGGGCGCCGTCGGTTTCCTCGACCCGGTGCTGGGGTACATTCCGCGCTGGAATGTCTTCCCGCAAGTCGTGGCCTTCGTCATCTTCTTCATAGCGGCGGTGGCGGAGACCAACCGGGCGCCCTTCGACCTTGTGGAAGCCGAACAGGAGATTGTGGGAGGGTTCCACACCGAATACTCGGGAATCCGCTTTGCGATGTTCTTCCTGGCCGAGTACATCAACATCTTCTCCATGTGCGCCATCGCCGCCACCCTGTTCCTGGGAGGATGGAACGGTCCGGTTTGGGAGGGTGTGGTTCCCGGATGGATGTCGGCCATACTTCCGGTGGTATGGCTGCTGCTCAAGAGCTACGTGCTGGTTGTGGTCTTCTTCTGGATAAGGGCCACCCTTCCCAGGCTGCGTTACGACCAGTTGATGACCTTGGGATGGAAGCGGCTGATCCCGCTGTCGATGTTGTGGCTGGTGATTTCCACGGTGGTGATCGGATTCCGCCACTTCGGTCTGCCGTTTGTCGGGTGAGGAGAGAATATGGGAATGTTTAGCGATCTTTGGAAAGGCTTCAAGGTAACTGGGTCGATCGGTCTTCGGGGGCTGTTCGGTAAGGGCATCGTCACCACCCAGTACCCCAAGGAGATGCGGGAGAAGCCGGTGCGATTCCATGGTCGACATGTGCTGAATCGGTATCCCGACGGCATGGAGAAGTGCATAGGATGCGAGTTGTGCGCCGGCGCCTGTCCCGCCCGCTGCATCTATGTGCGGGGCGCCGACAATCCCCCCGAGGATCCCCAGAGTCCCGGAGAGCGCTTCGGGTATGTGTACGAGATAAACATGTTGCGATGCATCTTCTGCGGCCTTTGCGTGGAGGCCTGCCCCACTGAAGCCATCACCATGAGCCACCTGTTCGAAATGTCTGTCACCAACCGCAGCGACGCCATCCACACCAAGGACGAATTGCTGATGGAGAAGGACGGATCGGTGCCCCATGTTTACTCCGAGGACCCGTTCGCGGACCTTTCGGAACTGGATGCCGCCGACGGTTGGATGCGCGCCACGTCACCAAGCGGCGTGGCCGCCTATGAGGGCGAGAAAATGTGGCAGGACACCCCGGGCTCCGCTTCCTGGGAACCGGAGCCCGACCAGGAGACCAGGGACTCTCCCGATGGTTGAACTTGTCATCTTCGTGTTGATGGGTTCAGGGGCTTTGGCGGGGGGAGTCACGGTGGTGATGGCCCGCAATCCGGTCCGCTCGGCGATGGGAATGCTGGGGTCCCTGGTGTCCTTGGCGGTCATCTATGTGGTCAACCTGGCCCACCTGGTGGCGGCGGTGCAGGTGGTGGTTTACGCCGGGGCGGTGCTCACGCTGTTCCTTTTCGTCATCATGTTCATCGGGGTGGACCGCGCCGAGGACACCTCCGAGACCATTCCGCTGCAGCGAAAGTTGGTGGCAGGACTCGCCCTGGTAGTGGCGGTGGGGGCTGCAGTGCTGGTTTGGAGGGGCAGGTTTTCTTGGACGCCCGCCGCTGCGGAGTCGGTACCGATTCCCAATGGGACGGTCCAAGCGCTGGGCGGGGAGTTGTTCACCACCTGGGTCCTGGGGGTTGAAATCACCGCCCTGCTGCTGACCATTGCCGCGGTGGGGGCCATAGCACTGGCGTTTTACCGGCGTTCAGGGAAGGCTTCGGCAGAGAAGTGATGCTGGAAGTCACCCCAGGCTGGTATATGACGCTGGCCGCCGCGCTATTCGTTCTGGGTTTGACCGGGGTCCTGGTCAGGCGCAACGCCCTGGTGATGTTCATGAGCGTGGAGTTGATGCTCAACGCGGTGAACCTCACTTTCGTGGCCGCCGGTCGGGCGGCGGGGGTGCTGGACGGGCAGGTGGCAGTCTTCTTCGTGCTGGTGGTGGCAGCAGCCGAGGTGGTGGTGGGTCTGGCAATCATCGTGGCCATCTTCCGAAGACGGGAGACCGCCTCCGTCGACGAACTGGCGGCTCTGCGGGGATGATCGAACTTCCCACCGAGGCGCTGTGGTTGGTGATCGCCTTCCCGCTGGGTGGTGCGTTGCTGCTCCACTTCGCGGGTCGGTGGCTGGGTGAGCCCCTCGCCGGCTACCTGGCCAGCGCCGCTTCCCTGGCCGCCCTTGCGGTGGCCGCGGTGGCCGCGGTCCCCTTCTTCACGGGGGAGGGCCATCCCTCACAGTCCCTTTTGTGGGAGTGGATGCCGGCGGTGGGGGCTTCTTTCGAGATCTCCTGGGACCCGCTGTCGGCTCTGATGACCCTGGTGGTCACCGGGGTGGGTTCTCTGATTCACATCTATTCGGTGGGGTACATGCACGGGGACCCCCGCTTCGCCCGCTTCTTCACCTACCTGAACCTCTTCACCGCCTCGATGCTCACGCTCGTGCTGGCAGGGAACTATGCGATGCTGTTCGTGGGTTGGGAGTTGGTGGGTCTTTGTTCCTATCTGCTCATCTCCTTCTGGTTCACCCGGCCTTCCGCCGCCTCGGCGGGGAAGAAGGCCTTCGTGGTCAACCGGATCGGCGACTTCGGGTTCCTGATAGCCCTGATGCTGATCTTCAGCACATTCGGGACACTGTCCTACACGGGGGTGTTCGACCGGGCCGCCCAGGAGTTGAGTGGTTGGGCGCCGACGATCATCGGGCTGATGCTGGCTGCCGGAGCCGTTGGAAAGTCTGCTCAGATTCCTCTGTACGTGTGGCTTCCCGACGCCATGGAGGGGCCCACTCCCGTCTCGGCTCTGATCCACGCCGCCACCATGGTCACCGCCGGAGTGTATGTGATAGCCCGCTCCGCGCCGATATTCGAATTGGCCCCGGTGGCCTCGGGGGTGGTTGCCGCGGTGGGGGCGATCACTGCCCTGTGGGCGGCGACCATCGCCATCGGCCAGTCTGACATCAAGCGGGTCCTGGCCTACTCGACCATCAGCCAGTTGGGCTACATGTTCTTGGCGGTTGGGGCCACGGCATACGTGGCGGGGGTCTTCCATCTGATGACCCACGCCTTCTTCAAGGCTCTCTTGTTCCTGGCCGCCGGGTCGGTTATTCATGCCATGGGTGGACGCCAGGACATGGAGGAGATGGGGGGCCTGCGCAAAGCCATGCCGGTGACGTTTGTGACGATGGGGGTGGGGGTGGTGGCCATCGCCGGCATCCCCCCACTGGCCGGATTCTGGTCAAAGGACGAGATCCTGAGTGTGGTCTTCAACCAGGGAGGGTGGTACACGGCTCTGTGGCTGATCGGGTTGATCACCGCGCTGCTCACCGCTTTTTACATGTTCCGGCAGTTCGTGATGGTGTTTTTGGGCAAACCCCGGTGGCCTGAGGGAGTGACGCCGCACGAGTCGCCCCGTTCGATGACCGTCCCCCTGGTCATCCTGGCAATCTTATCGGTGGCTGGGGGACTGGTTAACACGCCGTTCCGACTGGGCTTGGAGCACTTTTTGGAACCGTCCTTCGAAGGCGTTCGGTTGGGGCATCCTCCTGAGGGGGTGGGTTTGGTGCTGGTCCTGGCGGCCCTGGCGGTCGGCGCCGGGGTGGTGGGAGCGGCGATGGCTTTTTTCGCCTATCACCGTCCCCCCGAGGCTTGGCGCCGGTTCCAATCAGGGTTCGGAAAGCTGTGGGGGTGGTGGGAGAACGCCTACGGGGTGGATGACGCCTACGGAGCGATGCTGGTGACCCCCGGTCGGCGTCTGTCGGAGCAGACCGCCTTCGGGGTGGACATGAAGGTGGTGGACGGCGCCGTCAACGGGGTGGCATGGCTGGTTCAGGCCACCGGGCGGTTGATCCGCCCGGCCCAGAGCGGTCTCGTCCGACAGTACGGGCTGTGGTTCGGGCTGGGGCTGGTGGCGTTGCTGATCTGGATTCTGGTGAGGGGCGTGGCGTGAGGGCCGGAAGATGCTGACCCTGCTGGTGCTGACCCCTCTGCTGGGAGCGGTGGTGATCTCCCTGGTCCCCGCCCGGCGGCGTGAACTGCAACTGCCGTTGGGCATAGCGTTGTCGGCGGCCCCGTTGGGTGTGGCCGGGGCGGTGTTCGTCTCCTTCGAGAAGGGAGAGGGTTCCTTCCAGATGGTGGAGAAGATGGTCTGGTGGGAACCGTGGGGAATCTCCTGGCATCTGGGCGTGGATGGGATCTCCCTGGGATTGGTGGCGCTGACCACCTTGCTGTTCCCGTTGAGCCTGGCTGCCTCCGATGCCATCACCCACCGCCGGAAGGCGTTCGTGATGGCCATGCTGGTCCTGGAGACCGGCCTGATAGGAACCTTCCTGGCACTGGACCTGGTGTTGTTCTTCGTGTTCTTCGAGGTGATCCTGGTGCCCATGTACCTGATCATCGGGATCTGGGGAGGGGAGCGTCGGGTCTATGCGGCGGTGAAGTTCTTCATCTACACGGCTGTCGGCTCCGCTTTGCTATTGGCGGCCATCATCGCCCTGGCCGTGATGCATGCATCACAGAGTGTGGAGGGGGCGCTCAGCTTCGACTATCTTGCCTTGCTCGACCTTGAAATCTCGTCGACGGCCCAGATGTGGCTGTTCGGCGCCTTCGCTCTGGCGTTTGCTATCAAGGTGCCCCTCTTTCCCTTCCACACATGGCTCCCGGATGCCCATGTGGAAGCTCCCACGGCGGGATCGGTGCTGCTGGCGGGAGTGTTGCTGAAGCTCGGCACCTACGGGTTGCTGCGTTTCAACCTCACCCTGTTTCCCGAAGCCACCGTTTCCCTGGTTCCCGTTCTGGCCGTTCTGGCGGTGGTGGGGATCATCTACGGGGCGGTGGTGGCGATCGTCCAACCTGATCTGAAGAAGTTGGTGGCCTATTCCTCGGTGAGCCATCTCGGTTTCGTGGTACTCGGTATTTTCGCTCTCACCTCCGCCGGTCTGCAGGGGGCCGTCATCCAGAACGTCAACCACGGTCTCACCACGGGAGCGCTGTTCCTGTTGGTGGGGATGCTTTACGATCGGCGTCATACCAAGAAGATCGCCGACTTCGGGGGTCTGGCCAGCCGGGTGCCCATGATGGCGGGTTTCTTCCTGTTCATGGCCTTTGCTTCCATCGGCCTGCCCGGTTTGAACGGGTTCGTCGGGGAGTTCCTGGTGTTGGTGGGCAGTTTCCCCTCCCTTCCGGCATATGCGGTGGTGGCTGCCTTCGGGGTGGTGCTGGCTGCCATCTACATGCTGTGGGCCTATCAGCGGGTGTTCACCGGACCTCTGACGGGGATGGCGAACCGGAAGTTGGTGGATCTGTCTCCCAAGGAGACGGCGATCCTTTCGCCGCTGGCAGCCCTGGTGCTGCTGTTGGGGCTTTATCCGGGGATCCTGCTGGATCGAACGGCGCCTTCAGTGGAGGCAATCTTGGACCGCATCGAGCAGACCACCGATTACCAGGTGCCGTCACCGGGTCGGCTGGAGGATGTCTTTGCCTCCGGATCAGGGGATGGTGAGGGATGAGCCCGGGCGCATTTCCTGACGTGGCGTGGGCCGGTTTGGCGCCCGAGTTGGTGATGGTGTTGGGAGCGGTGGTCTTACTCCTGCTGGATGTGCAGGTGAAACCGGGTGTCAAGGTGTTGTGGAGGTCTGCTTCGGCGATCATGGTGATTGCCCTGGCATTGGGGATTTGGCAGTGGATTGTCACCGAACCCGGGGGAGAGTTGGCTTTTGGAGGGATGCTGATCTTGGATCCGGCGGCGGCTTTTGCTCGGCTGGTGGTGTTGGTGGTCTCCATCTTGGCGATTTCCGCGGGGCGCAGCCTCTTCGTCCAACTGGGCAACCGGGCGGCGGAGGGTTTGGCGTTGGTGCTTTTGGCGTCGGCCGGTTTCGTTTTGATGGCTGCTTCCCAGAACCTGGTGATGATGTTTCTGGGGCTGGAGATGGGGTCGATCTCTCTTTACATTCTGGCTGGCATCACCGGTGATGGGGTGCGGTCCGACGAGGCGGCTCTCAAGTACCTGTTACTAGGGGCGGTGGCCTCGGCGGTCTTCATCTACGGCGTCGCCCTGGTCTTTGCGGGGACCGGTTCGCTGGGGTTGGTCGCCATCGGGGGCTTTCTCGCCCAGTATCTGGTGCTTTCCCCGGCGGTTCTTCTGATTGGAATCGGTCTCATTACGGTGGGTCTGTGTTTCAAGGTGGCGGCGGCTCCCTTCCATGTGTGGGCGCCGGATGTCTACCAGGGCGCCCCGGCTGGGATTGTGGGCTACATGGCGGCGGTGGCCAAGGTGGGAGGTTTTGCGGCATTGGCCCGGGTTCTCCTGTCTGGTTTCGGGACCTTCCGGGCCGACTGGGCGCTGGTGGTGGCCGCAATCGCGGCCCTCTCCATGATGGTGGGAGCGGTGATGGCCATCATTTCGACCGATATCCGTCGCCTGCTGGCCTATTCGGGGGTGGCCCACGCCGGTTTCATTCTGACGGGACTGGCCTCCGGCGCCCCTGGATCACCCTCGGTCTGGTTCTATCTGGCGGTCTACACCGTGCAACTGGTGGCAGCGTTCTCGGTGATCTCGGCCGTGGGAGGAGCGGCATCCTCTGGATCGGCGCTGTCTGACTATCGGGGCCTGTACCGGCGTTCGCCGTTCCTGGCGATTGCGCTGTCGGTCTCGCTGCTCGGAATGGCGGGCCTTCCCTTGACCACCGGCTTCGTGGCCAAACTGGGCGTCTTCCTGCAGGCTTGGCAACACGGTCTGCAGTGGCTGGTGGTAGTGGCGGTGCTCGCCTCGGCGATGGCGATCTACCTGTATCTGCGGGTGATAGTCACCATGTACATGCATTCTCCGACCACAGACGATCCGGTGGGTTCCGACCGGCCCACCTTCTGGGCTTTGGGCTTTGCAACGGCCGTCACGGTGGTCCTGGGAGTCTTCCCTCAGCCCCTGCTCAAACTGGTCGAATCAGCGATCTATCTGTGAGGGTTTCTCGGAAGATATTGATATCTTTTCAGAGAAAGACCGGTTCTGATCTCATTGTGGAGAAAGATATTAATAAGTTTCTTGGGAAAGATATTGCAATCTTTTCAGAGAAAGACCGGTCTGGCTCTCTTTGTGGAGAAAGATATTAATAAGTTTTATTATTGGGCACGGTAATAGCGTCGTGCCCTGGTTCTCCCCTCTGCTCGGGCCAGGCCGGCCCGAGCCAAATCGTTCAGGATGCTTCTCACCATGGCCATCTCTTCCCCGGGGAAGGCTCTCTCAGGCTATCGGTAAAGGCTGTCTAGTGGACGGGTAAGCGTCCCGGAGGGAGTCGGCGGCGGCGGGGTTCCAGTCCGATCCGAAGGGAAGGCGCAGTGCCAGACGTTGGGGGTTCTGGCACGGTTTGCCCTGGGTGACATGCAGGATGGTGCTATCAGCAAGGCGCTCGAAGACGTAGGAATAGACCGTGTCATAGGAGGTGTGATTGCAGATTCCGGAATCGCCGTCGTCGTGGGACTCCTGCAACCGGAAGATTTCCGGCAGGTCGGAGGCCTCCCGGATCCGGCGGGAAGCTGATCGCAGCCGGGGAACGGTGGTGACGGTGTCGTCGTCATCGGGGGTGGCGCCCAACTCCACATGATGGTTGGAACGGGCTATCCGGTCGTCGCCCTGGTAGGTGGCTTTGAGTTCCTGTCCCCTGACTTCCACGGTGGCCAACTCGTGTTCATCGATCATCACCAGGTTGGCCCAGATGTAGGGATCCCGGCGCATCGCCCGTTCCACGGCTTCCACCCCGCTGCGGACATCGGTCCCCTCCCGCAACGCGATCTCCGTCAACCGGTCGTAGTTGAGCCCGGGGACGGTACGCACATTGGAGTCACAGCACAGCAGCCCATGACGGTTGGCGCCCAGAGAGAAACCGGAGAATCGGTCCAGGTCGGGATCGGTTCCTGCCCAGGTTTCGACCCCGGCGATTCCAAACACATCCTGCTCGACCACCAGCAGATCCTCAAAACTGACCCTCCCAAAGTCCTTGTTCTTGAACAGCAGATACCCCGTATCGGTGCGCAGCGCGCCAGTGGTGCACATTCTGAGTCCTCTCGGTTGCTGTCTGCAATGCTAAAACGGACGCCCCAGACTGTCCATACCAGTGATACCGGACCCGACGCTGTACTCAGGTGGGTGCGCAGGGATCGGTTACCATGTGATCAGCTAAGGCGTTCCGGTGGAGTTGCTATTCTGAACCGCAACGTTCATGAATAGGGTTTGACACCCTTGATCCGCGGAAATAGGCTGCTAACAAGGAGTAACGCGATGACGGAGAACAGTCCCGAGATCCAAGGCATCTTGGACGAATACCAGCAGAAGAAGCTAAGCCGACGCCAGTTCCTCAAGAAGGCCGGGGCGGCAGGAATCGGGGCGACGGTCGCCGCCGGTCTGCTGGCCTCCTGCGGAGGGGATGAGGAACCGGCCGCTACCACCGCAGCGCCTGCCACCACCGCGGCGCCTGCCACCACCGCGGCGCCCACTACCACCGAGGCCATGCCGGCGGGGCCGACCAAGGGTGGAACTTTGCGTGAGGGGTACAACCGGGACGTCTCCAAGCATGACCCGATCACCACCAACTGGTACGACCCGGCGTTCTTCGCCATTTATGAGGCCATTGTGACGATCGACCCCGACGGGAACTTCGTACCGCAGTACTGCACTGACTTCGGTGTTTCCGATGATGGTCTGGAGTACTGGTTCGCAGTCGAGGATCGCCAGTCTCATTCCGGCGGAACCATCACCGCTGCCGACGTGGCCGAGTTCTACCGCATCCAAAAGTTCAGCTTCATAGCTGGTCTGGCTGCTCCCATCGGTTCCTACCGGTCGGAAGGCAACCGGGTCATCGCTGAAATGAACAACCCCTGGGTGGGAACCTACGGTCCTCTGGCCACCGGCTACTGGCGGATCGCCAACATCAACACTTGGAAAGATGTGGGGCAATACGACGACGAGACCGGCCTGGCCGGCGAAGGCGTGGTTGCTTCCACCTATGGGACCGAGGTGGTTGACGCCACGGGCCCGTTCCAGCACACCGAGTGGGTACCGGGCAGTCATTCCCTGGTGACCCGCTGGGACGACTACCCCGGCTCCAACGTTCCCTATTTCGAGAACAAGGGCCCGGCTCACCTCGACGCTATTCGGTGGTCGGTTATCACCGAGGCAGGACAACGGGCCACCCAGTTGGAGAACGGGGACATCGACACGCTCATCAACCCCGCGCACCAGGACCTGGCGCGTCTGGAGTCCAATCCGGACCTGACGGTGTATCGCCATCCCGAGTGGTCGGGGTACTTCATGTTCATGAACCAGGAGAACTTCCCCGAGTTGTTCGGTGACTTGGACACCCGCAAAGGCCTTTCTCACGCTGTTGAGCGGGAAGGCATGGTGCAGGCCCTGCTGTTCGGCAATGGCGCGGCAACCTACGGTCCTTTCCCCACTCCCGACCGCTACTACGAGCCGGCGGTGGAAGAACTCAACAACTACGACGTTGATGAGGCAAACCGTCTCCTTGACGGCGCCGGTTGGGAAATGGGCAGCGATGGAGTGAGAACCCGCAATGGCACTCGCCTTGAGTTCGAGTTCATGGTGGAGAACGAGTCCCTCCAGGTCGCCATCGGCAACGCGGCTGCCGCCCAATTCTCGGTGGTTGGCGCCCAGGCCAATGTCAACGTGGTCGACCGGGCAGTGTGGTTCGAGCGGGCCGGTAGCGATCAGGTTCCGGCCGGATTGTTCATGTGGCTGTGGCCGATTTCGGCGGACATCATTCCGCTGTTCTGCAACTCAGCGGTGATCCCCTCGCCCAATTGGTCCCATGCCAGGGAAGAGCGCATCGACCAGGCAATCGCCGACTGGCAGGCGGCAGGTACCCAGGAGGCAGCCCAAAAGGCACAGTCCGACCTGCAGTTGGCGTGGGCCGAGTTGCTGCCCAACATCTCCTTCATCAACCAGAACGCCACCTTTGTGAAGAACAACCGAGTGCACGGTTGGGCACCCTTTGTGTGGCTCCTCTATCCGTATTACAACGACACCTGGATCGAGTCCTAAACCCGATCCAAATCCACAAGGACCCCCGTTCCCGTCCACGGAGCGGGGGTCCTTTCATGAATCAAACGTCCTTGGACAAACCTCTACACTGACCCCGTAATGACTTCTTCAACCCCCGAGTCCTATCTGGCCGAGTGGAATCAACGACTGCTGGACTTCGAAGAGAGCCGGCATGTATCGCTGCTGAGGCGGGCCATGCGGAACCTGGTGCGAAACCGGCTTCTGCTGACTGGGACGATATTGGCGTTGCTGGTGGTGGGGGCGGGCCTGTTGGGGCCGATCATCATCGGTGGCGACTATGAGTTGATCAACTTCTCCAACACTCACGCCACCCCTTTCACCGAAGACGCCCTGTTGGGAACCGACCATCTGGGCAGGGACACCGCTATCAGGCTGTTCGTGGCCATTCGCGTCAGCCTGGCGGTGGCGGTGGGAGTCACTGGATTGGCGTTGGTGGTCGGATTGGCGTTGGGTACCGTGGCCGGATACCGGGGTGGCTGGAGCGACAGGTCGCTCAGCGGAGTCATGGACTTTATCTGGGGCTTCCCGTTGATCCTGGTGGCGGTGTTGTTCGCCGGGGGACTTGGGGAAGGTTTGCTGTCGGTGATCCTGGCGGTGGGATTGGTGAACATGGCGGCGATCGCCCGAGTGGTACGGGGTGAGGTGCTGTCTCTGTCGGAGCGGGAATTCATAGAAGCCGCCCGAGCCGGGGGACTCTCCAACGGACGGATAATAAGAAAGCACCTGCTTCCCAACATCCTGGCTCCCGCTCTGGTCCTCGCCTCCTACTACATCGCGGTGGCCATCATTGCCGAGGCGGCGCTGTCCTTCATCGGTCTGGGCGCCCAGCCTCCCCTGCCCAGCTTGGGGCAGATGGTGGCGGAGGGACGCAACTTCCTGCAACTCAATCACTGGGAGACCACCATTCCCGGCCTCACGCTGGTGCTCATGGTGCTATCGGTCAGCCTGATCGGCGACGGTCTGCGAGACGTCTTCGATCCCAGGTTGCGGCATGAAGCCAAGGGGGTGGAGGCGACATGAGATACCTGGCGAAACGCACCGTGTACATGCTGGTGATCCTGGCTTTATCGTCGGTGGCGGTGTTCTATGCGATCCGTCTCTCGGGCGGGGACGCCACTGCCGCCCGTCTTCCTGCTTCGGCCACGGAAGCGGATCGGGAGACCTTCCGGGAGGTGCTGGGACTCAATGATCCCATCTACCAGCAGTACTTCACCTACATGGGGAGGTTGCTCAGCGGGGATTTGGGAAACTCGTTGACCAACAATGCCCTGATCTCCAAGATGTTGATCGAGCACGGTCGAAACAGCCTGGTCCTGGGAGCAGCCGCCTTCATCCTGGTTTTCCTGGTGGGCGTTCCGTTGGGGATGCTGGCTTCGGTGAGGCGGAATACCTTTGTGGATCAAGGGATTATGAGCCTGTCGGTGGCAGGTATGGCCGTTCCCAATTTCTGGCTGGCCCTGTTGAGCATCTGGCTGTTCGCCAGCGTACTGGGCTGGCTCCCCTCCGCAGGGTGCTGCGAACCAAGACAACTCCTCCTTCCCGCAATAGTGCTGGCCGCAGAAGGGACCGCCCTCACGGTCCGGATGACCCGGTCCGCCATGCTGGAGAACCTCGACTCCGACTGGGTGCGCACTCTGCGGGCAGGTGGTCTTTCCGAAGCCCGGGTAATCGGCAAGCATGTGTTCCGCAATGCGCTGATCCCGATCATCTCCCTGGCCGGCCTGCGGATCGGGCAGATCGTCGGATATGCCCTGATTGTCGAAGTGATCTTCGGTTGGCCGGGACTGGGTCAGGTGCTGGTCAACGCCGTGTTGCGTCGCGACTACCCGGTGGCGCAGTTCTTCTCGCTGGTGCTGATTGTGATGGTGGTGCTGGGCAACTGGCTCGCCGATCTGGGTTACCTGGCCGCCAATCCACGTCTGCGGAAGGTCTGATGGCCGCGCCGATTCTCTCCGTCAGGGACCTCACCACAGTGATCCACACCGAGGGCATCCGATTCAAAGTGGTGAGGGGAGTCTCTTTCGACCTGTACCCCAATGAGATACTGGGTCTGGTGGGGGAGTCCGGTTGTGGCAAGACCATGACTGCCCTCTCTGTGATGGGATTGATCCCGGCCCCGGCCGCCCGTGTCACCGGAGGGAAGGTCATGTTCCGAGACAGGGATCTGGTGAGATTGTCGGAGAGGCAGATGCGGGAGGTGCGGGGAGATGACATTTCAATGATCTTCCAAGATCCTCTCACTTCGCTTGATCCCATGTTCACAATCGGCCATCTGCTAACCGAAGTGATCCGCCGGCATCGGTCGATTTCCCGAGCCGAGGCCGAAGCCCTGGCTCTTCAGGCCTTGACGGAAGTGGAGTTACCGGATCCGCAGATCCGTATGAACCAGTATCCGCACCAGTTGTCGGGCGGGATGCGCCAGCGGGTGATGATCGGCATGGCTCTGATGCTTGACCCCGACATCCTGATCGCCGATGAACCCACCACCGCCTTGGACGTCACCGTGCAGGCTCAGATTCTCGATCGCTTGGTGGGCCAGCAACGGCGGCGAGACATGTCGATGCTTTTGATCACCCACGACCTGGGGGTGGTGGCGGCGGTGGCAGATCGGGTGGCGGTCATGTACTCGGGGGAAATCGTGGAGCAAGCCACCGTCGAGGAGTTGTTCGCTGACCCGCAGCACCCCTACACCCAAGGTCTGTTACAGGCGGTCCCCCAGACCCGTCACCAGCGGGGCGCTCTGCACACCATCCCGGGCCGGGTTCCCCCGCCTCAGTTCATTCCACCGGGATGTGCCTTCAGTCCCCGTTGCGCCCAGGCTTTGGTTCGCTGCTGGGAAGAACGCCCGGAGTTGGTGGCGGACGGCCACAGAGACCTGCGCTGTTTCAACCCCCAACCCCTGGCCTTGGTATGAGCCAACGGCCGGTCCCGGTGGAGGTGGTCGGGGAGAACGGAGTGAGTCTTCGCGGTCTGGAGTGGCCTACGCCCGGGCCCCCGGTGATATTCGTCCATGACTACGGCGCTGATCTGGACCAGTGGGACTCGCTGACGGGCGGGTTGTCCAAGGCCGGGTATCGGGTGGTGAGCCTGGAGTTGTCAGGACACGGTCTGTCGGACGGCGAACCCGCCGAATCGAGTATTGCCGAAGATGTGAGGAACATGGTCGTCCAGACCAGTTCAGTCTGGGGTCCCTGCGGTTTGGTGGTCACCGGCCTCAGTTGCCGGGGAGCAGTGGAAGTGGGCGCCGGCCACGGCGCCCCCGTGCAGATTCTCCTGTCTCCACCCCAGATGTCCACCGACTTCCTCAAGAGCGGGGAGAAGGCGATGCGCATGATCATGGCAGGTGGAACCGACCAGGATGGGCATGCTGCCGCCAAGGCGGCCCACGACTACCTTCCCGGACAGCGGATGTTGATGACGGTGGCGGGATCGTCGGAGACCGGGGTCGGATTGGCTACCCTCCGCCCTTCCATCCTGGAAGACATGGCCCAGTTCTTCCGGCACAGCCTGGCACCCATCAACATGGCTTGGGTCAAACACAAAGAGGCCGAGTCGGCAGAAACCTCCTAGCAAAAGGGCAGCAATTCCGTAGAATTCGCAAAGTAGAGCAAAGGAGGTGCAAGACGAACCGTTCCCCCTTTTACAAGCGGCGACCGGTGCAGATCGTGGTCGCGGTTGGAGCGATCGCGGTGTTGGCCGTGGCATGGTGGCTGATCTCACCCCTCTTCATAGACGAGGTGGTTGAGGAGGATTTCCCCAGGGCGGCCATGGGGGTGATTCCCGAAGATATGACCGCCGAAGAGGTCGAAGAAGTGATGATGGCGGCCGAGGCCGTGGACGCCACGGTCACCGAGGACATGCCCGAGTCGGCGGAGTCCGAGGCCACCGGGCCTGTGGCTCTGGCCACGGGGGCCCTTCAGGATGCCGACGACTTCCACCGAGGCTCGGGAGGTGTCACCGCATACCGCCTGGAAGACGGCTCGCAGGTCCTTCGACTCGAAGACATAGAGGTGACCAACGGTCCCGACCTTCGGGTGCTGGTTGCACCGGGGCACGGAATCACCAACCGCCAAGCGCTGCAGGCGGTCGGCTATATAGAGTTGGGCCCCTTGAAGGGAAACATCGGTTCGCAGAACTACGACTTCCCGCCCGGATACCAGATCCCCGAGCAACTGACCGTGGTCATCTACTGCAAGCCCTTCCATGTGCTTTTCGCCACCGCCGAGTTGAGGTGAAGACCGACGCCAGGTCATAAAAGAGTCGCAATTACCGGGGGGCGATCACCTCGACGCCGAGCATTCGGGCACTGTTGGCCAATGAGCGGTCATAAGTGATCAGACCCTGAAGGCTGTCACCCAACTCGAGCGCTGCCGCCAGGTGGAGGGCATCCAGGCTGCGGAGAAGGCCCGGTTCGAGGATGGCGGCCCGTTCGCATATGACAGTCGAAATGCCGACCAGAGTCAGGGAATCGAGGACAGCCCGCGCTTGTTCCATCAGTTCCGGGGCTGTTTTCCGGGTTGCCCTCAGCAGTTCGGTACGCAACAGATCGCTTGAGAAGATTTGCTCGGCGCGGGGAGTCAGCCATCTGCACAAGGCCGTTGAACCCTCTTCTACCATCAACATCTTCACCGCCGCCGAGGTGTCGAGGTAATACACCGGTCAGTATCGTTCCGCTTGGCGCATTTGCTCCAGAGTCGCCGACAGTGACGGTTGTCCCGGGCGCGGCAGGGCAGGCTCGGGCATGTCTTGCCAATGGCGGGTTGGCAACCGCGCCTGACCGATGGCGACCAGATCGGCCATCCGACTGCCGGGCATCGGCACCAGTCGCGCCACCGGGCGGCCCCTTCTGGTGACCGTAACCGCTTCACCGGCTTCCACTCCAGCCACCACCGCCGACGCGTTCTGCTTCAAGGCTCGAATTCCTATCTCAGACATGTTCTACATTGTAGCACATTGCCCTTTGGCCTAATCGGGGATGTGTCGGCCGGAGGGTGATTGGTGGTTGCCCCCGTTGGTGTTTCCGTGACCACCCTGCCTTACTGCTTTCCTCTGGCCAGCGCTCCTTGCCCTGCTCAGAGTGCCGATCAAACCTGGCGCCAAGGGTTGTGGACCTGCATGTCAAGATTGCAGAAACCGAAATAACGTTGTGGGTGGCGACCCAGAGCGCATGGGCTGTGCGGGCTTGATGCCATCCGTTCCCATCTAACATGCGAATGGCGTCTCCGACTTTAGGCAGCGATCAAGCGTATGACCAGATTCCCGATTCTGCTCCGAATACTTGCGGTAGCGCACTTGCTGATGGCGGCATTCGGGTTGTTGGTGGGCGGCTTCGCCGACGGTGGGCAGTGGTGGGAGAGGGCGGTCCTGACAGCGGTACACCCGGTGGCGGCGGTATTCCTCGTCGTCTTGGTGATGAGCGGTGAACGGACCCAGAGCCTGATCAACATTTCTGTGTCGCTGCTGCTGCTGAATGTGATAGCTGACGTGGTCCTGTCACTAGCCATCGCCACGGGTGCTTCCCGGGGCGACTGGTGGCTGCCCCTCGTCTTCTCTGTCATCCCGTTGGTCGCGGTGGTTTACTGCCTTCCCCTGCTCCGTCGCCCATAGGCGCGCCACCACCGCTGCGGAGGTCACCTGTCGTCCCTGTCGCATGGGACAAATGTCCAAGGGACTGCGAGATGTTTTTTTCTCGCACTTCGTGTAGCCCTCGTCATTCGTTGACCGATGAGGTGGTCCGCCCTGGAGGGTGAAGGCTTGCACTTTCTGCAGTGGAGCGTGGATGCACACTGGTTCTGTTGCCTCGCCAAGCATCTCAAGCCATGCGTCGATGGCTTTTATGACGAGCATCACCGTTCTGTCTCTTGACCTGCCTTTTCCGGCCTTGGGCAGACCTGCCAGTATCTCCGCTTGGAGTTCGCCTCAGCCTCTGGTGGCTGTCACCGCGGTTCCTTGGCCGACGAAGAGGAGCATGGACCCTGCCACATTCTCCATGTCCAGCCGGATACCCACCACCGCGTTGGCGCCGATCTGCTGAGCTTTGGCTGCAAGCTCCGACAACGCTTGCTGGCGGGCGGACTCCAAGTCTTTTTCGAGGGATTTGCTCCGACCGCCGAATACGTCTCGAACGCCAGCCAGGACGTCCTTTCCGAGGTGGCGACCGGCGGTGACCTGGGAGATGACCATGCCCTTGTAGGCGGTGATGGTGTGTCCGGGGACTTCAGAGGTGGTGGAAAGCAACATGCTCTCTCAGATTACGGCAAGTGATCCGGTTTCTTCGGTGAGTTCCGGTTGATACGCAATCTCCAAGACAGGCAATGGCCTGCCTTGGAGAGCCGGTTTGGCTAACGGTTCCCCCTTTGCGCCACGGTCGGATCGGTCATTGCGACGTCGTGGTCCTCTTGTCGTGGACCTCCACGACGAAGTCGTCACCGATGCGTTCCAGGACCGTGACGGTCAGCTCTTTCCAGGTGTAACCCTCACCTACTCCCATCACATGTGCCACCGGATCGTCGGTGTCGATCGGTCTTGTTGAATTGCCAATGACTGCTCGGGTGGGTCGGGCGGTACCAAGGCAGGCGTCGTAGCCTGGGTAGTTGAAGCAGATCGGGGGTTGCTGCTCTATGAGATAGGATTCGACGCCTTCCTTGGGCAATCCAGCGTCGTAACCCTTCTTGACCCGCGCCCCCAGTGTGATGAAACTGCCGTGATCGGACTTGAGCACCAGCATTTGGGTGCGGCCGTCGCCAAGAGGACTGAGTGTGTATCGGGCGGTCCCACCTCCGCTGTAGATGGCCACCTGCGCAGGGTCCATCCATCCGGCTGCGTACCTGTTGACAGCGACGGTGCCTATCTGCAGGCCCGATGCGGAATCGCTCTCGCCCATGAGTTCCATGGGGTTGTCGTACCGGGTGAACCGGTAGGAATGGGGAAAACCGATGGCGTGTCCCAGTTCGTGGGCGACCGTGAACATGTTTGGATCAGGCAACCCGTTAGCCGGCAACGGTGGCAAACCGCTGGTTTCGACAACTGACCTGCCGTCAAAGTAAACGAAGCGGCTGTTTTCGGAGAAGACGGTCCCCCGCAGGGCCGCCTCCACCGGCGAGATGTAGGTAATTGGTCCCAAACTTCCAAAGCTGGCGTAGGACCTCTTGTTGGTCAAGAACACTGCTCCCTCCGCTCGGTCTTCCAGCGCCTTCTCCCGCGAGTCAAGCCATACCGAGCGGAAGCATTCGCTTCGATAGTTGAGAGCCGTCGTCTCGATCGTCCCCCCCACCCGGAAAACCGGGCTATACCGGCCCCCCGACAGCCATTGGAAGTAGGGGGTGATCTCTGCCCGCAGCACGTTGACCACTTCTTCAGGGACCAGATCCAGATTTCCATCGGGCACCTGGCAGATCCACACATCCCAAAGGTCATTGTCCAGGGTGTAGTGAGTAGTCAGGTTGTAACCGGCGATCAGCCCCAGGGGGTCCGCTTCATAAAGAGCATCCAAAGCCACCGCTGGTTGCGCCTGCACAGCGATGCTCCTGCTTCTCAAGATGGATCCATAGAAGAGCAGGGCCAGCACTACGACTATGGTTCCCGACAACCAGAGCGAAGCTTTATCCATTCTGGCCTGGGGTTCCAAATCGGCCACCTCTTGGAGTGTTGTTCGCGCTGAACGCCGATAATACCCGGGGGTATGGGACGGTTTCCCTCGAAAACGAAGACCGGGTCTGCCCTCGGGAAGCGGAGGCCTGTTCGGTGGCTGGGAGAGGTCCGCCCGGCCGTGGTCGGTCTCCACCCGCAGGTGTCTCCGGTGCTTCGGGGCACCCAGATCGGGCGGGGTGTCAACGCCTTGGAATTTGTTGCATTGGTTGCCATCGCCTGGCATCACTAGGATATTTCTTATTGTGCCGAGACAGTTGAGGTTCTGTAAGGTTCCCATGACGTTAGATAGAGACAGAGGTAAAGGTGGGGGCCGCTGCGGCCCGAGGGCAGGGCTTGGGGTGGCAAACCGGCCGATCATCGGCGCGTCCCGACGACGCGGCGCTCTGTTCGTGCTCATGTTCACGCTGTTGCTGGCCCCGGGCGGGGCGCAGTTGTCCAAAGCGCAGGAGCAAGGGCCTACCACGCTCCATTTGAGCGTGGTATCGCCCTTCATCGAGGGCGTCGCTCCCAACAAGCTCAAGGTGACCGCCTGGATGGACAAGCCGGCGCCGTCGGGCGGGACGGTGGTCACACTGTCCGTCGGCGATGCGTCGACAGCCACCGCCGGAACGGATTTCATCCTGCCGGATGCCTTCACCATTGCAGCGGGCCAGAGGCGCTCCGCCACGGATCTCGTTGTCGTCAATGACGAGGTTGCTGAGTCCACGGAGAGGCTTGTTCTCGATGCGACCAGCTCCAATCCGTCGTTGACGGCCCCCTCCGTCGGCATCAACATCTACGACGACGACCGATCCGACTTCGGTTTGATTGTGACTCCAAAGAACCTGTCGGTGGACGAGGGCGCCACCGGCACCTACAAGGTGGCGCTGGCCGGCAAGCCCACCGAGGACGTGACGGTCACGCCGACGAGTGGGACGCCGGTGGCGGCCACGGTGAGCGGTGCCCTGGTATTCAACGCCTCCAATTGGAAGACGGCGCAGCTAGTGACCGTGACCGGCGTTGCGGACTCCGACCTGATCAACGGGCTGTCGATAATCAGCCACACGGTCACCAGTTCGGACACCAATTACGGGACCGGCAAGACGTTCGCCCCACCTCCGGTGGTGGTCACGGTGATCGAGAACATTCCCACCAGGCTCGAACTGAGCGTGCTGCCCATCGCCTCTGAGAACGCCGACGACCTCAGTCTCGAGGTTACCGCCCGAGTGGACAGGCCGGCGCCGTCGGGCGGGACGGTGGTCACCCTGGTCTCTGGATTCAGGTCCACAGCCGCGGCCGGATCCGATTTCATCCTGCCGGCCCCGTTCACCATCCCGGAAGGCGATACCAGCGCCACCGCCGAACTCACCATCATCGATGACAATCTGGTCGAGGACGCCGAGGAGATCGAACTCTACACCCACAGCTCCAATCCGTCGTTGGCGGCGCGCCCCACCGGCCTCACCCTCTACGACGACGACAATGCCGGCCTGAAGGTGATTCCGACAGTGCTGTCGGTCCACGAGGGCGCCACCGGCACTTACAAGGTGGCGCTGACCAGCGAGCCCACTGCCGAGGTGACGGTCACGCCGACGAGTGGGAGGCCGGCGGCGGCCACGGTGAGCGGTGCGCTGGTATTCAGCCCCTCCAACTGGGAGGTGGCGCAGCCGGTGACCGTGACCGGCGTCCAGGACGCCGACGCGGATGACGCCGACTCGATCATCAGCCACACCGTCAGCAGTTCGGACCCCGACTACGGCACCTCCCGGGCATTCACCCCGCCCTCGGTGGCAGTCACCGTGGACGACGACGAACTGTCCGGTGACGCCTCCCTGAAAACCCTGAGGCTGTCGGCGGGGGTGCTGTCCCCGCGCTTCGCCGCCGCCACCACGCGTTATAGAGCGAGGGTGTCGAACAGCGTCGCCGACCTGATGGTCACCCCCACCGTAAACAACCTCGGCGCCACCGCCATGGTGAACGGCGCAACCGTTGACAGCGGCACGCCGAGCGGCGCGGTGGCTTTGTCGTTGGGCGACAATGTCATAGAGGTCACGGTGACCGCCGAGGACGGTACCGCCAGGACCTACACGGTGACCGTGACGCGGGCAGCCGTTCCTCCTCCACCGCCTCCTCCGCCGCCGCCTCCTCCTCCTCCGCCGCCGCCTCCTCCGCCGCCTCCTCCTCCTCCTCCTCCACCACCACCCCCGGATGACGAGCCGACCGTGGCCGTCGGGTCGGTGTTCGCCGATCTGGCGGAAGCCGGTGTGCTGGCCGGGGACGTGGAAGCCCTGGCCGCGGCCGGGGTGTTCGAGGGCACCGAATGCGAGCCCGGCAGGTTCTGTCCGGATCAGCCGACAACGCGTAGGGTGATGGCGGTGTGGCTGGTGCGGATAGTGGACGGCGGCGACCCGCCGGAGACCGCTCCCGCCCCCTTCGAAGACGTGGACCCCGATCTGTGGTGGGCCGAGCATGTGAACCGGTTGGCGGAGCTCGGCATCACCCGTGGCTGCGGGGTGGCGCCTGCTCGGTTCTGTCCCGACCGGCCGGTGACCCGCCGGCAGATGGCGGCGTTCCTCAATCGGGCCTTCGATCTGGCGCCCGCGCCCGCGGCGGGTTTCGTCGACACCGAGAACAGTTTCGCAGCCGCCGACATCGACGTTCTCTACGCTTCGGGAATCACCAGAGGCTGCGAGGCGAATCCGCTGCGCTTCTGTCCTGACCTGCCCACCACCCGCGCGCAGATGGCGGCGTTCCTCAATCGGGCCCGTTTCTTCAGTCCATCACAGTACCCCGTCCCCTCATGACGGGACGGGAGTCGGCGGTCGACCGCCCCTCGTCCACATTGTCGTCGACCATCGTCATCTGCGGGATGCAGGCGACCACCGGCCCGAATCCACCAACAGCCACCACCGGACGCGCCCCAGACCCGACACCGGGTCAACCCGACCCCCTTGGACCGGCAACGGAGGGACTGTTTGGGTCATGCCCTCTGCCGACGAACGGAATCACCACAGGATGGCGTCGTCTCGGCGCGCCATCCAAGACCGCACGGGCGGTATGATTCGAGCGCCGTCGCAGGACGCCGGCACCACGGTCCGGGGGTTGCGGCGGCTTCCGGAAAGGAGTTCCCATGACGGTGGTTGATGCCCACCTCCATCTGTTCGAATCGATTTCCGAGCAATTCCCCCGTGATGTGTTCCCGGGTCTGACCCCACCGGAGCGGCGGGCGCCGATGGACGAGTACTTCGGCTACATGGAGCGGGCAGGAGTGGACAAGGCGGTCATCGTGTCGATCTCGCATCATGATGAATACGTGCGGGACGTGGTGGCCACCCGGCCGGACCTGTTTGCCATCGTCGGAGTGCAGGATGTCTCCGCTACTGATCAACTGGCCAACTATCGGGAGCGGCGCCAGGCCACCCCGTTCCAGGGGTTCCGTCTCTTCAGCCTCGATCCCGACCCCACCCAACCTGCCGACCGGATCGAGATGTTTCCTGTCTTGGAGCAGATGGCCGACGACGGAGTGAAGCTGTGGTTCTACGCAACAGAAGAGCAGGTCTTGTTGCTGGACCGGGTGCTGGATCACCTTCCCGAACTGACCGTGGTCATCAACCACCTGGGGTTCTGCCCCAGCATCTGGGATGAGATCAGGGCGGACGAATGGGGCCGACCCCGGTTCAGCCTGGCTCTTCCTCCCAAGTCCCTTCAGACCATCGAGGTGATTGCCGCCCGTCCCAACGTGTACGTCCACCTGTCCGGACAGTATGCCTTCACCCATGAGCCTTATCCACATCCCGATCTGCAGTCCACCGTCGACGCCATCCATGGAATGTTCGGGGCGGAACGGATGCTGTGGGCTTCCGACTATCCCTGGATCGCGGTTGAGCCCGGGTATCCGGAACAGTTGGCGCTGGTTGATCATTACCTGCCCGACCTGTCTGCGGCAGACCGGGATGCCATAAGAGGTGGGAATGCCATGCGACTGTTCGACTTCTCCTAGGAGCCTTTCAGGAGAGTGGACGACCCCGGCGTAGCCGATCGACGCTTTCAACCGATCACGCTCCCCAGCCCGCGGAGCTTTCCCTCCCGCCCGATGACCATTTACGGTTTGGAGGGCCGGCCCGCCACGTGGATCCTGAGCCGAGACGGTTCGGGACCCTCCACCAGGCTCCTGGAAGTACCTGCGGGGTGGGGGACCGGGCGGGCAGGCTCGTTCACCGGCGATGTTGAGTTGTTCGTGCTATCGGGACTGGTAGAAGCTGACGGCCACCTGCTCGGCCCCCACACCCTGTGGGGCGCCCGGGCAGGAACCACAGTCAAGGGTTTGGGAAGCAGCCAGGGCGCCTCTCTGCTGCTCTTTGCAGGGGCGCCCCTGAGATTCATGCCGGGGAAGGGCGAAGACGAAGCGGACCGGCCCGGGCCGGTGTCCGCGGGAGAGCGGGAGTGGATGCAGATGCCTGGAGCACCCCCCAATTCCCGGCAACGCCAGTTGGGTCGGTCGCTGCGTGGTGGGTCTTTCTGGCAGACCGCGGCGGTCGACCTGCGATTGGACCATTGGTACGCGGATGATGAACCCACCGAGGTGTTCGTCCTGGAGGGAACCTGGCAACAGGCTTCCCAACTCAGGGAGGGTCGGCAGGTCGCGGAGCTAGCAAAGGAAGGCTACTTCTTCAGGCCGACCGGGGTGTGGCACGGTGGAGACCTGACCGGTACTCCCACCGTGGCAATGCTGCTGGTCCGAGCATCTGTGGAGCCGGCCCAGCGGGCCGCGGCCCCCGGTGACTACCCCTCCCGCCTGCGTTGAGCCTCGACTTCGATGCGGACACTCTCGGACGATGCTTCCTCCCACTTCTCGCTTTTCGGGAGCGTGGTTGCTGAAGTCGAGTTGGGCACAGCGAGCGAGTTGGAGCCGTCGAATATATAATTCCGGTTAGCCCTGAGTCTGTTGTCCACGACTTCCGGAGGGCCGAGTCCAGGAGGACCACATGAGAATTCGCTACATAGAACCCATAGGGAGTGACCTCCACTCCAAGCGCATGTTGACCATCCTCGAGAAGCATGCCTCAAGCGGGGTGTCCATCGAGGTGCGTCACTTGGAACTACCTCCGGAACTCACCGGACCGATGCTTCCCCTCGAGCCCCTTTACATAAACGAACTGATCTCCGAGGTCCTCGGGGCCGAACGCGACGGCGCTGACGCCGCCATCATCGGATGCTGCGCAGATCCAGCCTTGATGGAAGCGCAGGAATGCGTCAAGATCCCGGTTATCGGTCCGCTGCAGGCGGCGGTGGCATTGGCGGCCGCCCGGGGCGCCAAGGTCGGCATGCTGTCCCCCGATGAGCACGGCAGGCGCAGGATCGCCAACATAACCCATCGCCTGCTGCGAGCCTACGGGCTCTCGGGAGCCTTCACTGATGTCACGTTCGTGCCTTTGCATGTGGAAGGCGAAGCCTCGCTGGTTGGCAACACCGAGGTCAGCGCGGAGATAGTCGAGGAACAGTTTCGACGCCAACTCCACACCGAAGGCGTGGCTGCCGCCCGGTCCATGATTGAAAAGGAACATGTGGAGGCCATCTTCTTTGGATGCACGCTGTGGGGAGGCCTGGTCTGGGAGGTTGCCGACCAGATCGATGCGTTCTGCATCGATCCGGTGGTCGCATCCCTCCATATGGCCGAGGCACAGGTCCGGACCTCCCGTCTGTCCTGACTGAGCACCGCAGGATCCGTCCCTCTGCGATTCTCTCCCGGCGAGTCCCGCGGGAGGCTATCGATGTGACCATCAGGACCAGTCCGCCTCTCAAAGCGGAAGCCGAACACCTTGTAAACCAGCATCGGGGTGACTAACCGTGGCGTGTCTTTCGCCGGAGTAGAGACGTTTTTGCATAGTCTCCGGCGATCCGTAGCCTTCAAATCTTGGTAGCCATTTGACCCTCCCGAGCTGAGTTGGACGCAAAGAAGTATGGACAATGTAATAGAAGCCTCCGGCTTGGTCAAGCGGTATGGCGAGGTGGTGGCCCTGGACGGGCTGGATCTGTCCGTGGAAGAGGGGTCCGTCTTCGGACTGCTGGGCCCCAACGGGGCCGGCAAGACAACCGCAGTCTCCATCCTGGCCACCTTGCTGATTCCCGATTCGGGATCGGCCCGGGTAGCGGGGGCCGACGTTCTAAAGGAGCCCGCCAAGGTTCGGGAGCGGATCGGTCTCTCCGGCCAGTATGCGGCCTTGGACGAGCACCTTACCGGATTCGAAAACCTGGACATGATCGGACGCCTCTACCGATTGGGAAGGTCCAAGGCCCGGGACCGGGCCGCAGAGTTGTTGGAGGTCTTCGATTTGACTGGCGCCGGCAACCGGCCGGTCAAGACCTATTCGGGGGGAATGCGCCGCCGACTTGATCTGGCGGGGGCCTTGGTGGCGTCTCCGCCCATTCTGTTCCTGGATGAGCCGACCACCGGCCTGGATCCCCGCAGCCGCATTGACCTGTGGGGGGTGATCCGCGAACTGGTGGCTCGCGGATCCACGCTGCTGCTGACCACCCAGTACCTGGAGGAAGCCGACCATCTCGCCGACCGCATCATGGTGATCGACCAGGGCCGGGACATTGCCCAGGGAACCCCTGACGAACTGAAGAACCTGGTGGGAGGCGAACGGATCGAGGTGACCGTCACCTCTGTTGATGATCTGTCCAGAACCGAGGAGGTCATGGAGGGTTTCGCGGTGGGTGATCTGGCATCGGAGCGCCGCAACCGAAGGGTGACCGTCCCCATTTCGGGTGGCGCGGCGGTACTGACCCGGGCTCTCCGCGCCCTGGACGCCGCCGGTATCGATTTGAATGACGTGGGACTGCGCCGGCCGACTCTCAACGATGTGTTCCTGACGCTGACCGGCCACGCGGCCGAACCGAACAAGAATGGCGGGACCTCTGGAGGGAAGCCGAGCAGTCGGAAGAAGGCGAAGAGATGAGAGGCATCGTCCATCTGTTCGCCGATTCGGTGGTTATCGCCAAACGGAATGTCATCAAGATCAAGCGGGTGCCCGAGGTGCTGGTCTTCGTGTTGCTGTCCCCGATCATGTTCGTACTGCTGTTCGCCTACGTATTCGGAGGCTCCATCAACATCCCCGGCGGCTCCTACCGGGAGTTCCTGATCGCTGGCATCTTTGCCCAGACAGTGGTGTTCGGGTCCACGTTCACCGGTGTTGGCATTGCCGAGGACATACAGAAGGGGATCATCGATCGATTCCGATCGCTGCCCATGTCCCAGGCGGCCGTGCTGGTCGGAAGGACGGCCAGCGACATGGTGTACAACCTGCTGAGTCTGCTGATCATGGGTTTGACCGGCCTGGTGGTGGGATGGCGCATCAACAGCAGCCTGTGGGAGGGCGTGGTGGGCTTCGGGCTCTTGCTTGCCTTCGCCTATGCGTTCTCGTGGGTCATGGCGTTTGTGGGTCTGCTGGTACCCAGCGTCGAGGTGATCAACAACGCTAGCTTCATGGTGATATTTCCGCTCACCTTTATCGCCAATACGTTCGTTCCGTCGGAGAACCTGCCCGGCGTGCTGCGGGCCTTCGCAGAGTGGAATCCCATCTCCGCTCTCACCCAGGCGGTACGGGATCTATTCGGGAACATCCCATCAAGCGCTCCCGACCCCACGGTGTGGCCACTTCAGAATCCCGTGATCTACACACTGATCTGGGCTGCTGTGATCATCACCATCTTTGCCCCCCTGGCGGTCCTCCGTTACCAGAAAGCTGTGAAGCAAGGCTGACCGAAAGCCTCTGACAACCCTGTCAGGGCATCTCTTCGATCTGGCACTTTCCGCAAGTCCCGATACCTTGATGTTCCGTTTGGAAGACTGGCGATGAATCTGCGATCAATGGCGCGGCGGGGGCTGCACCACCGGTTGGACGCAGGGCATGGACAAAGGCAGCCCGACCGGCGGAGTGTCATCTTGGTATATCCCTTCTGAATCGCGAAAACACCTTGAGATTGGTCGGCACATGGCCTTGCATTTGTCACAGCCGCAAGTCATATTGGAATAGTCCAAACATCGCGGGACGGTTCCGGGCCGCCGGCGATCATCAACTCGCCCCAAGGGCCCCAGATGCGAGTCCTCACGAGGCGAGTGTCAGCCAAAGACTGGTTTCGGTCGGGTCGCCCGCGGCTACCCGAGATTCTTGGACGGCGGAACGGTGGAGGCGGGTCGGGTGGGAATCCCGAATCAGGGTTAATCGGATGTGGGGGCGGCGCCCCAAGTGATGGGTCACACATCGGGAACTTGGCAGGTCTTCGGTCCGTCGTGGCGGGTCGCTTGGTATTAGCCGCCGGAGCGAACCGCCTTGACCAGTCGCGAAATGCCTTCGAGCAGGAGTTCGGTGTCGGTGGCAAGAGAGATTCGCACATGGCTGGTCCCATTCGGGCCGAATACCGTGCCCGGCACCACCGCCACTCGGTAGTCGGTGACCATCCGGCGGACGAACTCGGTGTCCGGCAGGCGACTTTGGGAGATGTCGACCCACATGTAGAAGGCGCCCTCGGGGTGGGCATAGGCGATGTCGGCATCCGATAGCAATCCCATGACCTGGTCCCGCCGCTCCCAGTAAGCGTCTCGCATCATCCACACGTCGTCCTGGGGTCCCCTGAGAGCGGTCAATGCCCCGATTTGGGAGAGACTGTTGACGCACGAGGTGGTTGGCTCCTGGCATTTGCTGAGTTGCTCGGCCACATCGCGGCGAGCCACCGCATAGCCCACCCGCCAGCCGGTCATCGCGTAGGTCTTGGAGAAGCTGAACACCGAGATCACCCGCTCGGGATCGATCCGGTAGGCCGAGAAGGCGGGCTTTCCGAAGGTAATGGCGTCATACACCTCATCGGAGATCACCCACAGGTCATGACGACGGGCCACTTCCAGCAATTCCCGCATCAGGTCCTCACCGATGACGGTGGCGGTGGGATTCGAAGGAGAAACCAATACCAGAGCCCGGCAGTTGGGGGTTATCAGCTTCTCGATCTCGTCGGGGTTGGGAAGCCACCCGTCCTCGGGACGCAAGTTGTAGCGACGCACCTCCAAGCCCTGGAGCACGGCCATCATGGCATAGTTGGGCCAAGTCGGATCGGACAGGAGGATGGCATCTCCGGGGTCGCACAGCGTCAACAGGGAAGTGGAGAGAGCCCCCACCCCCCCGGTGGTGATGACCACGTTTTCCGGGTCGGCTGATATGCCGTTGAAACGGCGCAGTTTCTCGGCTGCCGCCCTGCGGAGCTTGCGGATACCTGCGTTAGGGGTGTAATAGGTGAATCCGTCCACCGCCGCTTCGCCCGCTGCCCGGCTGATGTGTTCCGGGGTGGCGAAATTGGGTTGGCCGATTTCCAGGTGGATGACATCGGGATACCGGGAGGAGAGGTCGTTCACTTCCCTGATCCCCGACCGGGGCATTGACCTGATTGTCTTGGAAGGGTGCAGCATCACACAAGGGGAAAGTGGCAGGCTGCCATGTGCCCGGGGCGTTCTTGCTTCAACAGCGGCTCTTCATTCCGGCAGATCTCCTCGGTGCGGCCCACCGGGCATCGGGGATGGAAACGGCAGCCCGAGGGTGGGTTTATCGGAGAGGGGACCTCTCCCTCCAAGAGAATCCGGGTGCGTTGCCTCTCCAGAACCGGGTCGGGGAGTGGGGCGGCTGAGAGCAGAGCGTTGGTGTAGTGATGCAAGGGCTGGGTGAACAGTTGTTCAGACTCACCGATTTCCACTACCTTGCCCAGGTACATCACCGCGATCCGTTCGGAGATGTGGCGGACCACCGCCAGGTCATGGGCGATGAACAGGTATGTCAACCCCAGGTCCTCCTGCAACTCGCGCAACAGGTTCAGCACCTGGGCCTGGATGGAGACATCGAGGGCCGAGACCGGTTCGTCGCACACCACGAAGCTGGGATGAAGCGACAGGGCCCTGGCCACGCCCACCCGTTGGCGCTGTCCGCCCGAGAACTCGTGGGGGAAACGGCGGGCGTAGCGGGGGTTGAGGCCCACCATCTCCAGGAGTTCTCCCACCCGCCGGCGCTGCTGCTCGCGGGTCATGTCGGTGTGCACCGCGAGTTGTTCGCCGATGGCGTCGCCGATCCGCATCCGGGGATTGAGGGAGGCGTAGGGGTCCTGGAAGACTATCTGCATCTCCCGGCGCAGGTTCCGGAGGGTGTTGCGGTCGGCGGTGGTGATATCGATCATCTCCGAACCGGCGTCCCCTTCGAGTTCCCTGCGGAGCAGCACGTTTCCCGAGGTGGGTTCGATCAGTCGAAGGATGCACCGGGCGGTGGTCGACTTGCCGCAACCCGATTCTCCGACCAGTCCCAAGGTGGTACCCCGCGGGATGTCGAACGAGACGCCAGCCACCGCAGACACGATTCCCCGGGGTCTGCTGCTCAGGATTCCTCCTCCCACCTCGAAGTTCTTAACGAGGTTGCGCACCGACAAGGTGGTGTCGGTATCCACGGTTAGGGTGGCTGAGTCGGTCTGAGTCATGCTGCTTTCGAATCGGCGCCGCTTCTGAGAGGCGGTTTCCCAACCAGAGAGCATATCGCCCCCAGATGTGTCCTTTGCCGATCCCCTTGTTATCGTGATAGGCCAATTCGTCCAGTACAAGGAGTAAGACAATGGCCGACGATTTCCGCGGGAAGATAGGGGCGCTCAGCGGCGCCGAGGTTGAAGCCTTTCTGGCATCTCCCGCCTTGGCGCGTTTCGCTTGCCTCAAGCCTGACGGAGCCCCCTATGTCATCCCGTTGTGGTACCAGTGGGACGGGGAGGCTTTGTGGTTTGTGGGCCGGCAAAGAGCACGGTGGTGCGAGTTTGTTGCCAACGACCCGCGCGTGTGTGTGGTGATCGACGCCGCCCACAGCCCTCCGGACGAGTCTGGTCAAACGGCTGAGATTCCCAAAGTGTTCGTGGAAGGCCGGGCGGAGATTGCCGAGGAGCCCAATGTGGGTGGCAAATGGGTGGGGGTTGCCGAAGAGATGTCTTTGCGTTACCTGGGTCCCAACGGTCCTACCTACCTGGTTCCCACCCTCAAGCAACCTCGCTGGTTGATCAAGGTGGTCCCCGAGAAGGTGCGCACCTGGCAAGGTGTGGCCTGGGCGCGGCGCTACTGGGTGGAGG